>Ga0307511_10003525_pt1 | contig 16075 bp, 14 predicted proteins | sample 13_EM_MG_FD_200266 | JGI IMG/M metagenome (GOLD analysis project Ga0307511, IMG submission 200266) | Populus trichocarpa ectomycorrhiza microbial communities from riparian zone in the Pacific Northwest, United States - 13_EM | ecosystem: Host-associated > Plants > Roots > Unclassified | place... | reverse complement strand
AGCCCGACCCCCGAGAGCACCAGGACGGTCCCGACGAACACGCTGAACAGCAGGGTGATGAGCCGTCGGCCGCGGCGCCGCGCGGCGTGCGGGCGCCGGGTGGTACCGGGCTTGGTGCCGTCGCCGGGCTCCTGGCCGGGCATCGGCTTGGGACGCAACGCAGTCTGTTCCATGGATCGCCTCCGGCAGATGCTCTACCCGGCGCACCGGCGCCCGACGTGCCACGAACGAGTGAGACTGACCGACGGTCAGGAGCGGGAAGCGGCGCCCGTCGCACGCGCGCGTGGCGCCCCACCTGCACGTCACCGCTGTTCCGTCAGCCGCCCCACCAACCGCGCCGCCGCCCCTCGCGGCGCACCCCCGTGCACCAGTTCCGTACGGTGCACGACACGTGGTTCGGTGAGCGGGACGGCGACCGCGCCCGGTACCCCGGTGGCCGCCGGGCGGGGCAGCAGGGCCAGGCCGTGGCCCGCGGCGGCGAGGGCGGTGAGGACGCGGACGTCGGTGCCGTCGTAGCGGAGGGCCGGGCGGAAGGCACCGTCGCCGTTCGCGGCCCTGAGTTGCGCGAGGGGCACGCCCGCGTCGGGGGCGTCGAGCCAGCGGGCGGCGGCCAGGTCGCCGAGGCGCAGGGCGGGGCGGCCGGCGAGGGGATGGGCGTCGGGGAGCAGGACGCAGACGGGTTCCTCGGCGACGCCGTGGGTGTTCAGCGGGGCCACGTCTGGCAGCCGTAGCGGGTCGTTGGGGCCGCGATCCCGTCGACCAGGCCGAGGTCCGCGGTCCCGGTGGCGACGGCGACCGGCACCTCGTCCCGGGTGAGGACGCGCAGCGTCACGCCCGCGCGCGGGAGGGTGGTCAGGGCGCGTGGGCCCGGCCCGCCACCTCGACATCCTGCGCGCACCCGGCCTGCGCTTCTCCGGCCACGACGAGGACGGTCACGTCCGGATCGCCGAACTCCCCGGCCACCCCTTCTTCCTGGCCACCCTCTTCCAGCCGGAACTGGCCGGCGACGGCTCGCGCCCGCATCCGGTGGTACAGGCGCCGGCGCGAGCCGCGGTCGCCCGAGCGGGCCAGGTGGAACGTCAAGGCTCCTGACCCACCGCGGGTTCTTCCTCTCAGCCGAACGGCAGCGCCGGTACCCGGTCCGGGACGAAGCCGTGTGAACGCCTCGCCAGGTACGTGGACTTGTAGCGGTCGACCTCGCGGTGCCAGTTCAGGATGCCCGCCATCCAGTGCTGGAGGTCGGTCACATAGCCCCGCATGATCTCGCGTGCCTCGTCCGAGAGGTCGAAGTCGTCGTAGACGATGGGCAGTTCGTTCGCGGCGACGTGTTCGAACTGGTGCATGCGCTGGGTCATCAGGTCGTGGACGACGCCGAGTGCGGTCGGGTAGTCGATGCCGAAGAAGTTCTGGACGACGAGGATGGCGTTGTGGACCTCGCCCTCGTACTCGATCTCCTTCTGGTAGGAGAAGACGTCGTTGAGGAGGCAGGCGTAGTCGATGGCCGCGTTCTCCAGGGCGCGGACCGGGCCGGTGCGGTAGACCTCGGGCGGGACCTTCGGGCCGTGGCCCATGCGGCACATGCTGAGGGTGAGGTCGGAGCCGAAGGTGGCGCGGCGCATCTCCAGGTAGTCGACCGGGTCGGGGATGCGGTGCTGGATCTGGTTGGACAGCTCCCAGACCCAGCTCTCGGTCATCTTGTTGATCGCGTCCTTCAGGGTGCGCCGGTCGTCCAGGGGCATCTCGGCGGTCGTGAGGGCCCACAGGTCGATGAGCCCGCGCTCCATGCCGTTGACCGGGACGATGACCGCCGGCCCCTCGATGGGCATGCAGTCCGAGAGGCGTGCTGTGGTGACGCGGGCGGCGGCGAGGTCGCCGCGGATGCCGTAGACGAGGGGGTAGTAGTCGTCGCCGTAGGTCCCCCAGGCGAGCCAGCGGGAGCTGAGGTCCAGGGCCGCTTCGGTGGCGTCCGGGTCGATGCCCGCGGAGCAGAGCGGAAGGTCGGCGGCGGCGAGTTTCTCCTCGTCCCAGACACCCTCCTCCAGCATGCCGACGGAGTGCATCCAGTCGACGAGGCGGACGCGGGCGCCGTCCAGGTGCGGGCTCAGTTCGGCCTCGAACGGCATGTAGAAGGCGGGGAGTTGAGAGGGGCCGACCTTCTGGAAGGGGACGTGGGTGTAGGCACGCAGCCGTTCGGCGCCGGCGGAGGCGAGCAGGGCGCCGATGTCGGCTGCGGAGGTGCCGATGCCGGTCGGTCCGTTCAACGGCGAGTTGTCGAGGGCGCCTTCGTTCATGTAGCGGCTGGAGCGCAGGTGCCACTCGTGGCCGCCGGACTGCCAGTCCTGCAAGCCCTGGGTGTAGGCGGCGACCGCGCGGACCTCGTCCGGGGTGAGCCCGTTCTCCAGGGCCACCGCGGGCACTTCGGTGAACGCGGTGTGCTCGAACTGGTGGAGCCGGGAGGTGAGGACATCGTTGACGGTGTCGGCGGCCTCCTGGGTGGTGCAGCCGAAGAAGGTCTCCAGGACGAGCACGCCGTTGCTCAACTCGCCCTCGTCCTCGACCTCCCGCTGGTAGGAGAAGAGGTCGTTGCGCAGGTGGACGCCATCGGAGAAGGTCTCCATCAGTACCCGCAGCGGCCTCGATCCGGCGACGGACGCGGGCACTTCGGCGGTCGCGAACTCCACCAGACCCGCCGACCAGGGCGCACCGCCCACCTTGCGGCGCATCTCGATGTACTCGACGGGGTTGGCGATCCGCCCCTCGTTGATGTTGGACAGCTCCCACAGGGACTCGTTGAGCAGATGCTCGGTGGCGACGGCGAAGCGGCGGCGCCAGTCGACGGACATCGACGGCACCGTGCGCGCCCACAGGTCGGCGAGTCCCGCCTCGACCGGATTCTCCGGCTCCGGCACGGGAGTCGACAGGTCGAGCGGCATGAACAGCGGGAGCCGGTCCAGGTAGGCCTTGCCGCCGGCGCGGTCCTGGCTGCGTTTGAAGGTCTCCAGGAAATGATCGTCGAAGAAGAAGACCCACACGTACCAGTCGGTGATCAGCGACAGGGCGGGCCCGTCGCAGTCGGGGTGGGTGTAGGCGCAGAGCAGGCCGTAGTCGTGCGCGTCGAGGTCGGCCTGCTCCCAGATCCCGGAGCCCTCCAGCATGCCCATCTCGCGCGCCCAGGTGGAGGAGTGGGCGCGGGCCTCGTCCAGATGCGGGTTGAGGCGCGCGGGATACGGCATGTAGAAGTGCGGGAGTTCGAACGGCTGGGTCATGGCCGGGGCCCTACCCGCGCCCCTCAACGGCCATCCCGGCCAAGGGACATGATCACACCATCGCGTGAATCGGCGGTGAACCCATGAGTTTCGCCCGCATCTTGTGGCGTTCACTTCTACGCGCGCAGACTACGGGGGTTCACGTGCCCCCTCCCTCACCGGAGTCCCGATGAACCACTCCAGAGCCTTGTCCCGCCGCACCGCGCTCGCCTCCCTGGCCGGGACGGCGCTGGCCGGTACCGCCGCGTTCCCGGCGTCGGCGTCCGGTCGCCACGGATACGGGCGGACCGTGCGGTTCGCCACGTTCAACGCCTCGCTGAACCGGGCCACACAGGGCGCGCTGGTCACCGACCTGTCGACACCCGACAACGCCCAGGCGCGGAACGTCGCCGAGACGATCCAGCGGGTGAACCCCGACATCCTGCTGATCAACGAGTTCGACTACGTCGAGGGCGGCACGGCGGTCCGCCTGTTCCTCGACAACTACCTGTCCCGGGGCCAGGGCGGCGCCCGCCCGATCCACTTCCCGTACCACTTCACCGGCCCGGTGAACACGGGCGTCCCCTCGGGCGTCGACCTCGACGGCAAGAACGGCGTGGTGACGACGCCGGGTTCGGACGCGTACGGGCAGGACGCGTTCGGCTACGGCTTCTTCCCGGGGCAGTACGGCATGGTCGTCCTCTCCAAGTTCCCGATCGACACCCGCGCGGTGCGCACCTTCCAGCACTTCCTGTGGAAGGACATGCCGGGCCATGTGATGCCGCCGGGCTACTACAGCGACGCGGCCCGCGCGATCTTCCGGCTCTCCTCCAAAAGCCACTGGGACGTGCCGATCCGGCTCGGCCACGAGACCGTGCACTTCCTGGTCTCGCACCCGACGCCGCCCACCTTCGACGGCCCGGAGGACCGCAACGGCCGCCGCAACCACGACGAGATCCGGCTGTGGGCCGACTACATCGGCGGACACGCCCGCAGCGCCTATCTCTACGACGACAAGGGCGTCCGGGGCGGACTGCGGCCCGGCGCGCGCTTCGTGATCGCGGGCGACCAGAACGCCGATCCGTACGACGGCGACAGCTACGACCACGCCGTACGGCAGTTCCTCGACCACCCGGCGATCAACCTGCCCGCGAAGCCGCCCGCCAGCGCGGGCGGGGTCGAGGCGGCGAAGCTCCAGGGCGGCGCGAACGTGGGCCAGATCGGCAACCCGGCCTGCGACACGGGCGACTTCAGCGACACGGCGCCGGGCAATCTGCGCGTGGACCACGTCCTGCCCTCCAAGGGTCTGGTCCCGGGCCGCAACGGCGTGTTCTGGCCGACCTCCGACGATCCGCTGTACCGCCTGGTCGGCGACGGCAGAACGGTCGTCACGTCGGACCACCGGATGGTGTGGCAGGACGTACGGCTGGGCTAGGCGTACGCACCGCGCGGCCCACCCGCGTGCGCAGCGCCGCGAACTCCGGCAGTCCCCGTGTGCCGAGCTGGTCGCGGGGGCAAGGGAGTTCGACCGGCAGGTCCAGGGCCACCTTCGCGCCGGGGCCCGGGGTGAGGACGACGACGCGGTCGCCGACGTAGACGCTTTCGTCGATGTCGTGGGTGACGAAGACGATCATGGTGCGGTCCGTGCGATGCACCTCCAGGAGGAGGTCCTCCAGGTCCTCGCGGGTCTGGGCGTCGAGGGAGCCGAAGGGTTCGTCCATCAGCAGCAGGGAGGGGCGGCAGACCAGGGCGCGGGCGATGGCCACGCGCTGCTGCATGCCGCCGGAGAGCTGCCAGGGGTGGCGGCGGGCGGCGCCGGTCAGGCCGACGCGGTCCAGGATGCGTTCCGCCTCGGCGCGCCGCTCGGCCCGGCGCAGGCCCTGGCGGCGCAGGGGCAGGGCGACGTTGTCGCGGACGGTGAGCCAGGGCAGCAGCGAGCGGCCGTAGTCCTGGAAGACGACGGCCAGGCGGTCGGGTACCCCGGTGACGGGTGTGCCGTCGATCGTGATCGTGCCCTCGCGCGCGGGCAGCAGCCCGGCGACCGTGCGCAGCAGGGTGGACTTGCCGCAGCCCGACGGGCCCACCACGCACAGGAGTTGGCCGTCCGGCACGGTGAGGCTGATGTCGTGCAGGACGAGCTGGTCGCCGTAGTGCTGGCTCAGGGAGTCGAGGCGGAGCATCGGGGTCGCTCACCTGGCCCAGGGTTCGGTGTAGAGGGCGCCTTTGCCCGCGGCGACCCGGAGGTGCAGCAGATGCGGGCCGTCCTCGTCGGGCGCGTGGAGGGTGCGGTCGAGGGTCTCGGGGAGTACGGCGGGGTCGTCGACGTAGGTCGCCGGGCAGCCGAAGGACCGGGCCAGGGCGACGAAGTCGACGCCTTCGATGTCGGTGCCGGGCACCGGCGTGATGCCGATGCGGCGGCCCAGGGCGCGGACGGCCGCGTAGCCGCCGTTGTCGAGGACGAGGTAGGTGACCGGCGCCCGGTGCTGGGCCGCGGTCCACAGGGCCTGCACCGAGTAGAGCGCGGAACCGTCGCCGAGCACGCAGACCAGTCGGCGCCGGTCGGCGAGCGCGCGGCCGACGGCGAGCGGCAGGCCCCAGCCGAGGGCTCCGCTGCCCGTGGTGAGGAAGCCGCCGGAACTGTCGACGGGCACGCGCGCGTGGAGGGCGTCCCGGTGGCTGGGGGCTTCCTCGACGAGCACGCGGTCGCGGGGCAGCCGGGTGCGGAGGTGGTCGAGGACCAGTTCGGCGGTGAGGCCGGTGCCGGGTTGGGGTGGCGTGGGTGCCGGGCGGGGCGGGGGCGGTTCGCGGTCCGACTGCCGTAGCAGCGAGGTGAGTTGGGCGAGGGCGGGTTTGAGGGTGGTGACGATGCTGGTGCCGGTGGGCAGCCAGGCCGCCTGTGCGGGGTCGCAGTCCAGGTGGTGGAGTTCGGTGCCGGGGTGCAGGAGCGGTCCGCCGTCGTCGAAGTGGTAGGTGAACACGGGCGCGCCGAGGGCCACGACGACGTCGTACGGCCGTAGCCGGTCGGCCAGTTGGCTCGCGACCGGTGGCAGGAAACCCTGGAAGAGGGGGTGGGACTCGGGGAAGCCCGAGCGGCCGGAGAGGGGGCTGATCCAGACGCCGGAGCGGGTGCGTTCGGCCAGGGCGCGGGCCTCGGAGAGGGCGTTCTCGTCGTCGACGCCGGGGCCGACGACCAGGGCGGGGCGGGCGCAGGCGTCCAGTCGGGCCGCGAGGGCGGTCAGGGCCTGCGGGGCGGCGGTGAAACCGGCGTGCACCGTGCGCGGCTGGACGGGGACGGCGGGCTGGTCCCAGTCGTCCTCGGGGACGGAGACGAACACCGGTCCGCGCGGGGGTGTCATCGCGACGCGGTGGGCCTCGGCGAGTACGGCGGGCACGTCGGCGGCGCGTTCCGGCTGGTGGGCGAACTTGACGTAGGGGCGCGGGAATTCGGCCGGTCGGTCGGCGCCGAGGAACGGGCGCAGCTGGAGCAGGGAGCGCGCCTGCTGACCCGCCAGGATCACCAGCGGGACGCGGTCGCGGTGGGCGTTGAAGACGGCACCGAGCGCGTGGCCGACGCCGCCGGCCGAGTGCAGGCTGACGAACGCGGCGCGGCGGGTGCCCAGCGCGTGGCCCGCGGCCATGGCGACGGCGGTGGACTCCTGGAGGCCGAGGACGTAGGCGAAGTCGTCGGGCCAGTCGCGGAACATGCGCAGTTCGGTGGAGCCCGGGTTGCCGAAGACCGTGGTCATGCCGGTGTCGCGGAGGAACTGGACGACGGCGTCCAGGACGGTTGCCTTCATGTGGTCCTTCCCATGCGGCTTCCTTCGTGGTTCCGCTTGCCGGTGAGCCGTTTCTCGACCGTCAGCAGGCCGGTGTTGAGCAGGTACCCCAGGGCGCCGAGCAGGACCAGTACCGCCCATACGGTGAGCAGGTCGGAGCGCGACTGGGCGTCGGTGAGCGCGAAGCCGATGCCGTTCGCGGTGCCCGGCAGCAGTTCGGAGAAGACCATGAGGATGAGGCAGAGCGACAGGCTGAGCCGCAGGCCCGCGAAGATGCGGGGCAGCGCGGAGGGCAGCAGCAGGAACCACAGGCGTTCGACCGCGGTCAGCCGCAGTACGGCGGCCACGTCGAGCCGGAGCGGGTCGGTGTCGCGGGCGCCCTCCGCGGTGTTGATCAGCACCGGCCAGACGGCGCTGAACACGATCGACGCGAGCTGCATCGGCGTACCGAAGTCGAACACGACGACGAACACCGGCACGAGCGTGGGCGGTGGCACGGCGCGCGCGAACTGGAGCACCGGGTCGCAGAGGGCGTAGGCCCTGGGCGAGCGCCCGACCAGGATGCCGAGGCCGACCCCGGCGACGGCGGCGAGCACGAACCCCGCGGACATCCGCCCGAGGCTGGGCAGGATGGTGTCGACGGCGGCCGGCGTGAGGAACACGTGTCCGACCGGCCCCGAGAACCACAGGTCGTAGGCGTGGCGTGCGATACGGGCGGGGGTCGGGAAGTAGACGCTGCCGTGCGTCCGGGTGGCCAACTGCCAGGCGGCCAGGGCGAGTACGAGGACCAGCAGGCGCGGGAGGGCACCGCGGGCGAGGCGTGCGGTTCGGCCCGCCGCGCCATGGTCTGCGGGGCGGCGGGACTCGGGGGGCGGTACCCGGCTCACGACGACACCCCTTCGCCGTGATCGTCGCGCCGCGCACCGCCCCGGCCGAACCTCCTCCGGGTCCGGAGACCGCCCGGAGCACTCGCCCCCGCCGCTCCCCGAGCCCCCGCCCGCCAGGGAAACGCCCTCCGCTCCCCCCACACCAGCACTCCGTTGATCACCAGCCCCAGCACCCCCGCCCACACCACCCCCGCCAGTACGTCCCGGGTGCCGTCCGTGGCCAGTTGGGCCTGGGCGATGAAGATGCCGAGGCCCTGGCCGAAGCCGGAGAGGAGTTCGGTGGCTGTCGCGAGGACGAGGGCTGTGGCGGCCGAGATGCGGAGGCCGGCGGCGATGAAGGGGGCCGTGGCGGGGAGTTCGACGCGCAGGAGTATCGACAGGCGGCCGAAGCCGAAGGCGCGCAGGGTGTCCTTGGCGAGGGGGTCCGTCTCGCCCAGGCCGTAGACGGTGTTGAAGAGGATGGGCCAGATCGAGGCGTAGGCGATCAGCGCGACCTCGGTCTCCGTACCGGAGCCGAGGAGGAGCGAGACGAGGGGGATCAGGGCGACGGACGGCAGCGGACGGAGGAATTCGATCACCGCGCGTACCGCGTCGTCGACCACCGGCACGCTGCCCAGCAGCAGACCGAGTGGAATCGCGATGGCGCAGGCGATGCCCAGTCCGAGCGCCCAGGCCCGGAGGGTGACCGCCACGTCGTCCAGGAATGCGCGGTCCGCCGCCAACTCGACGGCGCGGGCCAGGACTTCGGACGCGGGTGGCAGGTAGCTTCGTCGTACGAGGCCTGCTCTGCCGACCGCCTCGCAGGCGCCGAGGGCCAGGAGGACGCCGAGGGCGCCCAGGGTGAGTTCCTGACGGCGGTTCACTTGACGAGGAGCGTGGCCGGGTCGATCGGTTTCTTCAACAGCCCCTGTTTCCGCATGAGTTCGATGAGCCGGCGCAGTCGGGCGGCATCGGTGGCGGCCGGGTAGGCGGGCAGGTTGATGGTCTTGGCCTGGTCCGCGGTCACCTTGGTGTACTTGGGGAGTTCGGCGCGTACGAGCGAGGGGTCCTGGGCCGCGAGCTTCGAGGCGGCCTCGATCGCGCGCTTGAACGCCGCGGCGGCCTTGGCGTGCTTCTCGGCGAAGGCGCGGGTGGTGACGTAGCCACTGATCGGCAGGGACTGGACGGGCGCGGACCCGCCGTCGAGCAGCACCCGCGCCTTCAACTCGCCCTGGATCGCGCTGTCGAAGGGCTCGACCGCGTGGACGGCGTCGACCTGGCCCTTCTGCAGGGCGGGACCCATCTGCGGGAAGGCGATCTGCCGGTACACCGGGTGCCCGGCGCCCTGCTGGTCCAGGATCGCGTCGAGGGTGAGCGACTGGATGTTGTTGAGGATGTTGACGGCGACCGTCCTGCCCTTGAGGTCGGCGGGGGTCTTGATGGGAGAGTCCTTCGGGACCAGGACGTCCATCATGTGCGGTGCCGTGCGGACGCCCTCGGAGAGGATGCGGAGGTCGAGGGTGCCCTTCTCGTCGGCCTGAAGAAAGGTGACGTAGTTCGCGCTCGCGATCACGTCGACCTGCCCCTTGGACAGGGCGGGCAGGGCCTGGATGCTCTGCTGAACGGGCTGGATGGTGACGTCCAGCCCCTCCTTCACGAACAGTCCGCGGTCCCTCGCGATGTAGAGCGCCGCCGCGTCGGTCAGCGGCAACGCGGCCACCCGGATCTTCTGCTTCCCGTCGCCTACGGAGCCGGAGTCCCCACCGTCCCCGCAGGCGACGAGCACGAGTGCCAGCGCGATCGCGCCCGCCGCCAACCTTCCTGTTCCCACTTGTAATTGACGCGAAGTCGTCATGCGAGCAAGAAATACCAGCGTTTTGGCATGATCACCACATGCAGGTCGGACAAACCTTCACTGTTTGGAAAAATGCGAAACGAGTTCTCTACCGACCCACGCGAGCGCGTCCGGCAGCGCCTCCGTGGCAACCGGCAGCCAGAGGGACGCGGAGACCAGTCCGGCGTCGGCCAGCTGCCCCAACTCGTCCCGTACGCTCTCGGCGCTCGCCTCGGCTCCGCCCAGCGGGCGACCCGGCACCTTCATCGCAGGGGTGAACCCGGGTGGCACGAGGAACAGGCCTGCCGTCAGGGCCAGTTCACCGGAGTCGCGTCCTACCTCGGCGCCGAGGGCGTCGAGCCGCGCCCGTACCCCGGTGAGCGCCTCGGCATCGACGCCGGAGCCGTGCCAGGCGTCGCCGAACCGCAGGGCGCGGCGCAGTGCCGCGTCGCTCTGGCCGCCGATCCAGACGCCGGGTCCGCCCTCGGTGCGGGGCAGCACCCCGAGCCGCGCGGAGCCCTCGCCGCGCCACAACTGCCGTACGACAGCGAGCTGTTCGTCGGTCCGGCGGCCCCGGCCCGCGAACGGGACGCCGACGGCCGCGTACTCCTCGGTGTCCCAGCCGGTGCCGATGCCGAGGGTGAAACGGCCGCCGGAGAGGCGGTCGAGGGTGGCGGTCTGGTGGGCCAGGATCAGCGGGTTGTACAGCGGCAGCACCAGCACGCTGGTGACCAGCCCGATCCGCCGCGTCGCCCCGGCCACCGCGGCCAGCAGGATCAGCGGGTCCGGGGTCACACCCGTCGCGCCGGCCACCGCGTGGCCGCTCGCGAAAACGTGGTCGAGCCCCAACTCCTCGGCGTTGACAGCGACTTGAAGGACCGCGTCCACCTCTTCGTCCCGGTCGGGCCACAGGCGGTGCGGTGCTACCCCGATACGCATCTCGGTCGTACTCCCCTCGTGCGACAAGAACGTCGGTAACGACCCAACAGCACGACAGCCGCCGGGGACACCCCGTTCACGCCCGCACCTGGATCAGCGCATGGGTGCCGCCCGTGCGCCAGCGCTGCCCCTCCGCCGCGACCAACGCGGCCTCCGTGTCGGCGTCGAGGCCGGTGATCACATCGGACTTGAGGGTGCGCAGGGCGGCGACCGGTCCCGGGAAGTACACGGTGACGTCGGCGAACGGCGTGGTGGGCGCCCAGCGCCGATCGGCCACCAGGCGGCGGTAGTTGAGGTCGCCCTTCACGATCGTCAGGGTGGCCGCGGCGAACTCGGCACGGAGGTCGGCAGGCATGTCGGCGTACGGCAGCGGGGCGCAGGAGTAGGGGTGGGCGCGCACGGTGAGGCGGCCGTCCGCCATGGCCGACCAGAGGCTGCGGCCGTACGTCGCCGCCGCACCCGGCGCTCCGGTGAGCCGGTGCAGGGCGTCGACCACGTCGGCGGTCGTGGCGTCGGAGACGTAGTACGGGTGGGGCTTGATGTGCAGGACCGCCCGCTCGATGCGCCCCTCGTCGAGGAGGTGGGCGATCAGCAGCAGGTCGGGGATGAGTTCGCGGCCCGCGTTGTCGGCGACCAGGCACAGGGTGCCGGAGAGGAGCGACCACAACCGGTCGCTGTCGTCGGCGACCAGGGCCGGGACGGGAGCCTGCGCGGCCGACTCCGCTCCTGCGGCGGAGAGACGGAAGCCGAGGTCCGCGCGGTTGCCCCAGAGGGAGCCGTGCAGCAGTGCCTGCCCTCGCTCCTCCGGCGACTTGCCCTCAAGGGCGTCGAGGGCGGCGAGTTCCTCGTCCGTCTCGGGGGCGTCGAGTTCGGCGCGTTTGAAGGGGCGGAACGGGTCGATCCCCTGCCAGGCGCCGGGACCGAAGTAGCCGACGGCGCCCAGGAGTTGGCGGTAGAAGTAGCTCTCGGACCAGAGCCAGGGAACGTCGTACCAGGACTGCCCGGCGTATTCGTCGGTGCCCCAGGCGGCCCACTGCCCATGGTCGGGGGCGTCGGCGCAGAGGGGTTCGACGGCGCCCTCGGTGCAGTTCTTCAGCAGGGCGTCGAGGGCGCGGTGCTGTGCGGGGCCGTAGGGGAAGGCGTCGCGTACCTGGCGGATGATCGCGGGGTGCCGTTCGGCCAGCACGCTGTGGGGGAACGAGCCGGGCTCGTTGCCGAGGATCACGGGCGCGGCGGGGGTTTCGGGCATGCGGCTCACCGTACCGGGCGGGTCAGCCGGCGCCGATCTCCCGCTCCAGTCGCGCGGCGAGGCTGAGATAGCGGGCGCGGCGCGGTACGGGGACCACGCCGCGGATCACCAGGTGCCACATCTCGGCGGTTCTGCGGGGCTGCAGGGCAACCGGTTCCAGGGCGCGCCCGATGACGCGGATGCCGACGAAGAGTCCGACGAGGGTGCGGGCGACGGCGTCCACGTCGATGTCGGGGTGCGCGTCGGCCTCGGCGACCGCGCCGGCGAGTTTGCGGGCGGCGATGTCGAGCCACTCCGTGAAGGGGTGCGGCATCGGGGGCCGCACCTCGATCTCCCCTGCGGCGAGCCGGAGTCCGGCCCGTGGGATGGGCCCCTCGACGGCCAGCCGGGTCATGCCGAAAGTGACACGTATCAGTGTCTCCAGTGAGGAGTAGCCCCGGCTGTCCATGTCCCTGGTCATCTGACGCGAGGCCTTGGCCTGCATCTCCAGAATGGTGTGGGCGAGGTCTTCCTTGGCCGCGAAGTGGAAGTACAGGGCGCCCTTGGTGACTTGGGCGTGGTCGACGATGTCGCTGAGACTGGTGGACTCATAGCCCTGCCGGTCGAACAGCTCGGCGGCGGCCGTGATGATCGTTGTGCGGGTCTGTTCGGCCCGTAGCTGCCTCGCCATCGACTGAAACACTCCCGTGAAGGAAAAAACAACGGCCCATGCCGTTTTTTCTTACCCCCTGTACACAGTAGCTCACCGTCCGACGGCTTCGACCTCGCCCCCGAAGACCACCAAGTCCCCTCACGTTCCCATCACTTGCGTCTCTCTGTCACCCCCACCCCGACTCTTGACCACTTTCGGTATCTGTGGCACGTGTCAGCGACCGTTCTCGGCCACACGAACGACCGGCCACCCCAGGGAGGCGCCCATGAGGGCGCATCTCCCGTTACGGGTCGGCCGGTCGGTTTCTGTGTGTGGCCTGTGGAATCAGAAGGTGAGCTTCCAGCTGTTGAGGGTTCCGGTGTCCTGGGCTGCGGTGTCCTGGACACGCAGTTTCCAGGTTCCGTTCGCCGTCTCGCCGGCGGCGTCCACCGTATAGGTGGCCTTGACGTCGTCGGCGGAGTCCGAGGTGCTCGCGGACTTCAGACGGTACGTCGAACCGTCCGGCGCGACCAGGTCCAGGACGAGGTCGCCGCGGTAGGTGTGGGTGATGTCGACGCCGACCTGGAGGGCCGAAGGCGCGTTGCCGCTACGGCCGTTGACGGCGATCGGGGACTCGACGGCCGAGCCCGCGTCGGGGATCGCGACGGCGGTGGTGCTGGAGAAGGTGGTCCCCGTCGTCGTACCGCCGTTGCCGCTCACGGCCTGGACGGTCTTGGCCGCGTCCGCGAGTCCCGCACCGCAGCCGCCCGAGCAACTGCCGGGCAGCGCACGGGCGTTGCTCTTGATGGCCGACTCGACCCCGGCCGGGGTGAGCGCGGAGTTCGCCGACTTCATGAGCGCGACCAGACCCGCGATGTGCGGGGTGGCCATGCTGGTGCCCTGGTAGTAGGCGTACGACTCGGTGGACGGGGTCTTGGTGCCGGAGTTCAGCGTGGAGTAGATGCCGTTGGCGGTGCCGGTACTGGTCTGGCCGCCGGGGGCCGAAATGTCCACGCCCGTACCGTAGTTGGAGTAGGACGCCTTGGCGCCGGCGCGATTGGTGGCGGCGACGGAGATGACGTCGGCGCAGTTGCCCGGCGAGTGGTTCGCCACGTTGTCGTTGTCGTTACCCGCCGCCACGACGACCGTGGTGCCGCGGTTCACGGCCGCGGTGATCGCGCTCTGGGTGGCCGAGGTGCAGGCGCCGTCGCCGCCCAGGCTCATGTTGATGACCTTGGCGATGTTGCCGTTGGCGGGGACGCCGGAGACGGTGCCGCCGGACGCCCAGGTGATGGCGTCGATGATGTCGGAGTCGTAGCCGCCGCACTTGCCGAGGACGCGCAGCGGGGAGATCTTCGCGCCGTAGGCGATGCCCGCGATGCCCTTGCCGTTGTTGGTGACGGCGGCGATGGTGCCGGCCACATGGGTGCCGTGCCAGGAGGAGTTGCTCGCCCCGATGCCCGTACCGCACTCGTTGGCCGCGTAGTAGTCGCCGGGGTCGGCCGGGTTGCTGTCGCGGCCGTCGCCGTCGACCGAGACGGCGGTGTCGGTGATGAAGTCGTAGCCGGCGACGATGTTCGCGGCGAGGTCGGAGTGGGTGACGTAACCGGTGTCGATGACGGCGACGGTGACCCCGCTGCCGGTCGAAGTCGGCCACGCGGCCGGGACGTTCATGCCGGCGGCGGCCTCGAACAGGTCCCACTGCTTGCCGTACTCGGTGTCGTTCGGGTCGGCCTGCGGGGTGTTCAGCCGGTCCGGTACGACGTAGGAGACCTGCGGGTCGGACTTGAACTCGGCGATGACGTCGGCGACTTCGGTGGTACTACGCGCGTCACCCAGACCGACGAGGGCGGCGCCGGTGCCGAGACGGCGCTGGAAGTCGACGTCCTCGCCGGTCTCCTTGCCCTTGGCGGCGGCGTCGGCTTCGGCGGCCCGGTTCGAACTCGCCTCCGCGGCACCCGACTTGTAGCCGACGATGAGGCGCTGGGCGAGGGCGCCGGGGGCGGCCTCGGTCTGGCCGGGCAGGGCCGGCGCCGCGGCCTGGGTGGGGGGTTCCTGGGCGACTGCGGCCGAGGTGGCCACCGTGGCGAGGAGGGCCGCGGAGACCGCGGCGACGGATATCAGGGTCCGTCCGGTGGGGAATGCCGTGGGAGTGCGCAAGGGCTTGCCTTTCGTGGCCGGACTCCGAGCACGCGGAGCGGCGGTCGATTCGCTTCGTCGTCGAAGCGGCGGGGGGTCGATCCAGAGAGCGCCGGGCACGAGAGCCGCCACACCAGGGGTTGCCTGTGGGTCAGCTGTGGTCAAACGATAGGCAAAGAGAAGGTCATCTGGATACGGGGGAAACCCTCGGTCGGGCCGGAAACCGCCCTCGACATCGACCGGTTGACCGATCTGCCCCGGTTCACGGCGGTGGGGCGGACCGAGCGCGTGGAGCCGGGGGCGGTGGGGGCGGACTGAACACGTGGGGCCCCAGGGCCGTATGACACGGACAGACCGTTCCCGCCCCGGCCGAGGAGACGTTCCGGATGTCCCGGATGACCGCACACCGCACCGCCATGGCGGGCGCCGCCATGGCCCCGCTGCTGCTCACCGTCTGGGCGGCGGGTCCGGCGCAGGCGCACGGGGCGCCGACGTATCCGGTCAGCCGGGTGTACGCCTGCTCGCCCGACGGCGGCAGCGCGGCCGGGACGGCGGCCTGCAAGGCGGCCGTGGCGGCGAACGGAGGGCCCTTCACGTTCTGGGACAACATCCGGGTCCCGAACATCAACGGACGGGACCGGCAGCTGATCCCCGACGGGAAGCTGTGCAGCGGTGGGCTGTCCGACTACAAGGGGCTCGACCTCGCCCGTACCGACTTTCCGTCGACGCGGCTGACTCCGGGGGCGAAGCTGACGATGACGTACGCGTCGACGATCGCGCACACCGGCACGTTCAAGTTGTATCTGACGAAGGCCGGTTACGACCCTTCGAAGCCGCTCACCTGGTCCGAGCTGCCGGCGCAGCCGTTCGCCGAGGTGAAGGACCCGCCGCTGACGGGTGGCGCGTACCGCATCAGGGCGACGCTGCCGACGGGCCGGACGGGGCGCCAGCTGATCTACACCATCTGGCAGAACAGCAGCACCGAGGACACGTACTATTCGTGCTCGGACGTGGTGTTCCCCGGGGGCGCCGCCGCTGCTTCGTCCTCTTCGCCGGCGACTGCCGGTACGAAGGACAAGGCGGCGAGTCCGTCCGCCTCGGCCGCCAAGTCGCCCACGGCCGCGAGCACTTCGGCGAAGGCCGAGGAGTCCGCTGCGGCCCAGAAGGCGTCCCCCGCCGAGGAGACCACCACGCCGGGCAGCAGTCCGGTGGCGTCCGACGTCGACGCCTCTTCGGGCGGCCCTTCGGCGCCCATGCTGGCGGGCGGCGCCGCCGCGGTGCTGGTGCTCACCGGGGGCGCCGCCCTGTTCCTGCGACTGCGCCGACGCTGAACTCGGCGCTTACAGGCCCTACTTGATCGCTAGTTGGTGTAGACCGCCGCGCCGTTGTCCGTCAC
>Ga0307511_10003524_pt1 | contig 16077 bp, 19 predicted proteins | sample 13_EM_MG_FD_200266 | JGI IMG/M metagenome (GOLD analysis project Ga0307511, IMG submission 200266) | Populus trichocarpa ectomycorrhiza microbial communities from riparian zone in the Pacific Northwest, United States - 13_EM | ecosystem: Host-associated > Plants > Roots > Unclassified | place... | reverse complement strand
GTGATCCCGTGTTGGATTACCGGCGGCGAAGCGTCAACAGTAGTGTCTTGCCCACCCGGCTGGCGGCTATCGACAATACGATGTGCCAGAACAAACGCTTGTTCCAGGGCACCAGCCGCGGCGCGATTGCCCGGTAGAAGGTGGTTGACACCTCCCGATGCAGATGCACGGAGCGTGCGGGGACAATCCACTCGCGCTTACCGCTCCAGATCCGATAGCGACCGGCGTCGAGCTGCTCAACGGTTGCGTCTTCCAGCGCTTCCGGCAGACCGGGCGGAGCGGCAGCAGCGAACGCCAGCGTCGCCATCTCATCAGGCCGGTCAGTGGTGCGACCGACGAGCGTGAGCCCCAGGGGACCGTCATCGCGCCGACAGCTCACGCCGCCCCGAAACCTGACAATTCGCCTGGTTTCATCCACTGGTTTCCTCCAATGGCAGCATCGATTGACGCACAGTGCGTTGCATCATCATCCCTTGCGCCCCACCCGCATTGCGACTGGCCATGTCACCTGGCGGACTGCGCCGGCGTCGGCCCAGACAGGCTCGAGCCTTTTCTCCAGCGCCACGACCGGATCGACCCCGCGGTCCTCGACATAGCGGCCGGTCGCAGACCAACTGCGCAAATAGCCGAGCAAATGGGCACGTTCCCACCTTTCCTCCATGTTGAATGACGGAGCGGAAATCTCCGCAAATGGAAACGCCAGTCCACGATAACCGTCCTCGACGATCTGCCGTTCGGGCGGCCAGTACGGGCCCACGATATCGCGATAGAATTCCTGCACCAGAGCATCGATCCCGGCACCTTCCACGTGCAGCACGCCGTACGACCAGGCGGCCATCACGCCCGCAGGCACGAGCACCCGCCGAGCTTCACCGTAGAAGGAATCCAGATCGAACCAGTGCAACGCCTGTGCGACCGTCACGAGATCGACCGAGCCCGAGTCGATGCCGCTGGCTTCGGCCCGTGCGACCCGATATGTCACGTTGCCGAGTGGCGGGGCGGCGGACAGCTGTTGCGGACTCGCGTCCGTGGCAATAACCGCATTGAAGTGCCTGGCGAGGGAAACGGTCGCCTGGCCGTTGCCGCACGCGCAGTCCCAGGCCTGCTGGCGCTCGCGACACAACTGCGCCAGGTAATTGAACAGCACGGGCGGATAAGTCGGCCGAAACGCCGAATATTGGGCGGCCAGCCCGGAAAAATGATCCTTGAAGCTCATGGCTGCGTACGAGGCGACCTGCGCATAACGCGAATACCCGTGGCGGACACCGGCCGGTATTGTACCGGGCACGTCGTCTTCCGGTACGCTCCATGTCTTTGGAACAACCAATCCTGTGAGCTCTGTACTTCTCGAGCCCCGCCGCGGGCTGACGCTGGTCCATGCAACTTCGCTGGTTGTCGGGATCACCATTGGAACCGGCATCTTCCTCAAAGCCGCCGTCATGGCCCAGGCCGTTGGCACGCCTATGCTCGTACTCGGAGCGTGGGTCGTCGCAGGCATCATTGCCATCTTCGGAGCGTTGAGTTTTGCCGAGCTGGGTGCGCTGCTCCCGCAGGCGGGCGGTGAGTACGTCTACCTGCGCGCGGCCTTCGGAGAGGTTGCCGGGTTCCTGTATGTGTTCAACAGTTTCCTGGTGGGGGGCGCGAGTATTTCGGCATATGGCGCGGCTGTGGCCATCTTCCTGGCCGACATCTACCGATTTGACAGTGTTTGGTTCGAGCGCACGCTGCACATTTTCGGTTTCGCCTACACCTTTCAGCTGGGTGTCCGGCAGCTCATCGCTGTTGGTGTCATTGCGCTGTTTGCATTGATCAACTGTGCCGGCGTATTACTCGGCGGCCGGGTGCAGACCATTCTCACCGCGGCGAAGGTCATCTCCATACTGGCGGTGGCCGGCGGAGTGTTCCTGTTCAGCGGCTCCGCAGATTGGGGCAATCTCGCAGCACCGGCCGGCACCAGCACGGCTGCCGGCCTGAGCGGCTTCGGCGCCGCGTTGTTCGCGGCGTTGTGGGCCTACAGTGGTTGGCAATTTCTACCTATGGCCGCCAGTGAAGTTCAGCATCCCGAGCGCAATCTTCCCCGCGCCATCATTGGCGGTACATTGCTCGTCCTGGCGATCTATCTGCTGGTGAACGTTGCCTATTTGTATGCCCTGCCATTCTGGGAAGTTGCAAGTTCCAACTCCACGGCGTACCCGGATGCGCCCTCGGTGGCCGCAAAGACCGTGCAGACATTTCTGGGTGCGAAGGCCGCACCCATGGCCGCCCTCATTTTTCTCGTCTCGTCCATCGGCGCGCTGAACGGCACGATCCTCGCGCGGGCGCGCGTTCCGTACGCGGCAGCCCGCGACGGGCTTTTCTTCAAGAGCTTTGGTCACCTGAATCCGCGCACGCGTGTGCCGGTCTTCTCAATCGTTTTGGTGAGTATCTGGGCTGCGTTGCTCGCCGCTTCGGGAACGTTCGATCAGCTGACCAACATGGCCGTGCTGTCGTACGCGATATTCTGGACGCCGGTCGTACTGGCCGTAATCGTTTTGCGGCGCAAGCTTCCAGACGCGCCACGGCCATACCGTGTATGGGGCTATCCTTTCGTTCCGCTTGCGTTCGTGCTCGTAATGGCGTGGATTGTTGTGGATGCACTGATCACACGTCCGGCCGAGTCCGCCGCCACGATCGTGTTGATTCTGCTCGGACTACCGGCGTATCCGTTGTTCAGGCGGCGCCGGACTGCCGCGCTGACCCAGGCAAGCGCTCCGGCAGGATCAAAGTGACTCGAGATCCCAGACCGTAAACGGCGCGCCCCGCCGGAGCCAGAATCCGCAGCCTGCCTCGCGAAAATTGGGTCGCAGGCGCGAGCGGTACCACTGCGCGCTGCGTAAGTGAACGTCGGAGTCCGTGCGGCTCTGGTCACAATTGAGCTGCCAGTCCACACGGGTCAGCGCCGTGAAATACAGAACGCCTCGACACAGCTTGCCGAAATTGGCCAGCGCCCGGTTCGCCGTGTCGGAATCCAGGTATTGCAGGACGTCGTAACAAACGACGACATCGAATGGGGCAGTGGGCTTGTACGCCTCAATCTGTGCGTGCTGCCACCCGTAGCGCTGACAGAGGTACTCACTGGCCTCGATGCCCGTATAGGAGGCACGCGGCAGGTAGCGTTTGAGCCAGGACTTGAGCAACCCAGTCCCGCAGCCGGCGTCGAGAATCCGCCTGACCGGCAAACCGGTATGTAGCGCGTATGCGGCGATCAGGCGCGCCCTGGCCTGCATCTCCCTTTTATCTGTGACCGCCGTTTTCGGATCAAAATAGAAACGCTCGTAGTACTCTTGGTCGAAAGCCATCTTTTTTCTATGTTAATCAACGCCTTGGGGCTCGTGGGCACCCAGGCCCAGCGCGGCGAGCAGCCGCTCTGGATCCAGCGGCTTTGGGAGACAGGCGTCCGCCCCCGCGGTCATTATGCGCTCGACATTCTCCGCGCTGGGGAATCCCGTCATGGCTACGATTCGAACGTGATTGAGCGTCGGACGCGCGCGCAGGCGGCGGCAGACTTCGAACCCGTCCATGCCAGGCATCATCAGATCCAGCAGCAGCGCGTGAGGCCGGAACGACTCGACCTTCGCGCCGGCCTCGAATCCATCGCGCGCAATCTCGATCGCAATCTTCGCATCGCGTGACTTGATCGTCTCGGCAATAAACAACCCGAGTTGCGGATCATCATCAACAATCAACACGCGATCGGGCCTGCCCGAGTTGCGCGGCGCGGGGGTTGAGCCCCTGCTGCGCGCAAATTCCTCTACGTCACGCAGCAGGAAACGGCGGTGGCCACCTGGAGTCGTCAAAGAGCGCAGCAGTCCGCGCGCCGCCCACTGGCGCACAGTCACGGGATTGACCATCAGCAACTCGGCAACTTCGTTGGGTGTCAGATGCGTCTTGTGCTTCGATTTCTTCATGATTCTCGTTTCCCATCCCTCCCCGATGAGGTCGCGGCCTGCGACCCGATTCCATTTGCGCAGGCATCCGCCTGCTCAGGTCACCCTGTTGAGTGGCGCACGCCGTATTACGGGGAAGCGCGGACCACTGTGGGCTTTGTGCGGTGCAAACTTTCAAGCGTTTAAATCGATTTGTTCGATTTGTTATTTGCGCTGTAAGATTGGAGATCACGGACTTGACAGAATATCAGGACACGACGATTGGAGTAGTGATGTATCGTGGCCGCCCCCTGCGTCCGCTGCATCGCCGCCGGACCAAAGTCCCGCGCTGTGTTCCAGTCAGCGTCTCATGTTGGTACCGGACGAAGTAGCAGTACATCAATACTGACCCTGTTGCCGCAAGTTGGATTTGTCCACCAACATCATCACTGGTGTCCGCAAACCGCCCTGCGGTCATTATTCTCCAACGTTTGGACCCGATCCTGTGCAGCCACAGTAACCACGGTACCGCAATTGCGCCGCACGCGTGAATCTCTGTGTCACTCACGGGTTCGCACGGCGCAGTTTTTCGATGTTTGCACACCTGACCACGCTCCCGGCACACTTGCAGTGCCGGACGCGGATTGGTGCACGGCAGCGGAAACTTCGGAGGACCTAAATTGTGAGCACTACAGGCAACGCAATTCCGGGCGGACAGGGTGGGCTGCAAGCGGCCTTCACGCTGACCAGTCCCGACATCGCCAACGGCAAGACAATGGCGATGGCCCAGATCTTCAATTCATTTGGATGCACTGGCGGCAACGTTTCGCCCGCGCTGGCCTGGAGCAACGTTCCCGCTGGAACGAAGAGTTTCGCGCTGCTCGCTCATGACCCGGATGCCCCCACCGGCAGCGGCTGGTGGCATTGGGTTGTCTACAATATTCCAGCGGATGTGACTTCACTGCCCGCGGGCGCAGGCGACCCCAAGAAAAACCTGATGCCCCCAGGTGTAGTGCAGGGCCGCACGGACTATGGCTCTGCGGGCTACGGCGGCCCCTGTCCGCCCCCAGGCGCGCCGCACCGCTACTACTTCCGGCTGTTCGCCCTCAAAGTACCGAAGCTCGATCTGCCGGCGGACGCGACGGCCGCCTTCGTTGGTTTCAACGTCAACGCGAACTCGCTCGGATTGGCTGAGCTTCTGGGACTCTACGGCCGCTGAAAACGATAGGTCTCATCTCCGACACGCACGGACTGCTTCGCCCTGAAGCGGTCCGGGCGCTTGCGGGTGTCCGGCACATCATCCACGCGGGAGACATCGGGGGACCCGAGATTCTCGACGAGCTGCGCAAGCTGGCGCCGGTGCACGCAGTCCGGGGAAACAACGACAAAGGTGCGTGGGCGGCCGAGATCCCGCTGCATCTTGCGTTGGAGCTCGAGGGTGTCAGCATTCACGTCCTGCATGACGTAAACGAGCTCGACCTCGACCCGCAGGCCGCGGGCTTTGACGTCGTGGTGTCGGGACACTCACACAAACCCGCGGTCACCGAGCGCAATGGCGTGCAGTTCGTAAATCCGGGGAGCGCGGGGCCGAGACGGTTCAGCTTGCCGGTGACGATCGCCTACCTGGACATCGCAACAGTGGGGATTCGCGCCAGGATCACCGCGATATTGTGAGCAAGTCACCGATCTGCGTCAGTGGCGGCGCTCGCCTATTGCCGCTCCAACGGCCCGGGGGTAGATTCGTCGCGTGGCTGCAGAAACTCCCGATTCAGTAATGCACGCGATCCAAAGTGATCGTCGCCCGGCAATTTGGCCCTGGCTGGTCATGCCGCTGATCACGCTCACCCTGTTTTACTGGCTGTATAGCCTGGACCAGGTCGAAGGGGCGAAAGAATACGGCCCGGCTCCCGCGGCTGCCGCCCACGCCCAAGCCGACCCCGGCACGCCCTAAGCACCCGATTGCCTGCTTTGCCGGCGCGAGCTTTCCTGCGCCTGCCGTCCCAGCGCCGACACTCCCACGGCCAGCGCTCCCGGAACCTGCTCTCCGGGGGGCTAGCGGAGCTGCGCGGGGGTGTTAGCATACCGACCCCCAAATTACCGGGCCCCCAGGCATACCCGACCCTTCCGGTAGTGCCCCGCGGCCCTCCCCCACGCCATGTCCCGTCCCGCTATCTCTCATCCCAGCAAGGCTCATCCCGGCAAGCCTCGTCTCGGAAAGGCCCGTCCCCCATGTCTCGCCCGATGAAAGCTCAGACCGCGAAAGCTCGTCCGGTGAAGGCGCCCCCCGCAAAGGCTGCTCGCGACAAGGCCCGTGTCCCGAAGGTCGGTTTTGTAAGCCTTGGCTGCCCTAAGGCACTCGTTGATTCTGAGCGCATCCTCACGCACCTGCGCTCGGAGGGCTACGAAGTCTCGGCCAGCTACGAAGCCGCTGATGTCGTCGTGGTCAACACCTGCGGCTTCATCGACTCCGCCGTGGACGAGTCGCTCGATGCCATCGGTGAGGCTATCGAACAGAACGGCCGCGTAATCGTCACCGGTTGCCTGGGCGCGAGGCCTGAACGGATTCTCGAAAGACATCCGCGGGTTCTCAAGGTAACCGGACCTCACGCCTATGAAGAGGTGGTCGGTGCGGTTCACGAGCATCTGCCGCCACTACATGACCCGTTCGCGGATCTCGTTCCTCCTCAGGGCGTGCGGCTGACGCCGCGCCATTATGCGTACCTGAAGATTTCCGAAGGCTGCAACAACAAGTGCACCTTCTGCATCATCCCCGCGATGCGCGGTCGCCTGGCGAGCCGCCGGATCGACGAAGTGCTGCGCGAAGGTGAGCGGCTGGTGAAGGCCGGCGTGAAGGAGTTGTTGGTCATCTCGCAGGATACGAGTGCTTATGGGGTGGATATCAAATACGCCTCCGCTTCGTGGCGGGACGAGACCTACCAGACGCGATTCATCGACCTCGCACGGGGACTCGGCTCATTGGGGGCCTGGGTACGACTGCATTACGTCTATCCATATCCGCACGTCGATGAAGTGATTCCGTTGATGGCGGAACGCCGGGTATTGCCCTATCTCGACATTCCCTTCCAGCACGCGAGTCCCAGCGTATTGAAGCGGATGCGCCGCCCGGCTCACGGCCAGGACACGCTCGCCCGAATTCAAGCCTGGCGCAAGCAATGCCCGGACCTCGTTCTGCGCAGCACCTTCATTGTCGGCTTTCCCGGTGAGACCGAAACCGAGTTCGAAGAGCTGTTGCAGTGGCTCGACGCGGCTCAGCTCGATCGCGTCGGCTGCTTCAAGTACTCGCCGGTCGAAGGTGCGACTGCGAACGCGCTCGCCGATCACGTCCCCCCACAGGTGCAGGAAGAGCGCTACGGACGATTCATGGAACGCGCGGCCGCAATCAGCGCGCAGCGACTGTCAACGCGGGTCGGACGGAAAATGCGCGTGTTGGTAGATTCCGTCGACAAGACTATTGCCATCGCGCGCAGCGAAGCCGACGCGCCTGAAATCGACGGCGTGGTCCGAATCGCGCAAGGGGGCAAGCTGCGCGTCGGTGATTGGGCGGACGTGGAAATTGTTTCTGCCGACGCGTATGACCTGACGGCCCGTCTCGTCTAGTTGTGAAAATCGGCCGCCACGGCCAGATCGCCTCGATCTCATTTCTGCGGCCTGACTCGACCAGCGTTCAGACCTAGCGCGCGGGCACGCCGCCTGAACGGTGGCAGCGAGGTATCGTAGGACGATACTTTTAGGCCATTCGCACGCCACTTCTCCCATTTTGGTGGCGCTAGGGACTCCCTTTCGGCGATCTTGGCGACGCCGGGAAATCACCCGCTGAAGATCGACATGCCCGACACAAAACATCTGCTGATCAACCTCATCCTGTACGGCCTGCTGCCGCTGTGGGGAGTCAGCGGGTTCATCGATTGGTGCTGCCATCGAGCCACGCATGTCGAGCGGACTTCCGGCATCAAGGAGTCTGCCATTCACTCGCTCATGGGAGTGCAGTTGGGCATCCCGATCCTTTTGTGCCTGCTGTTCGAGATCAACGTTCTCGTGCTGCTCATCTGTGTACTGATGTGTCTGCTGCACGAGGTAGCGGCACACTGGGATGTGCACTACTCCGCGCCGCTGCGCCGGATCTCGATCTGGGAGGTCCACGTACATAACTACATGGCAACAGTGCCGCTGTACCTTCTCATGCTCATCGTCGTCATCAATTGGGACGTGGCCCTGAAGGCGATAACGTTTCAGTGGAGCGGCCAGCTCACCCTGCACCGGCTGACCACTCCCCAGGGCGGCTCCGCCTACCTGCCGGAATACCTGACTTTCATGGCCGTTTTCTGCGTATTCCCGTACCTCGAAGAAAACATCCGCTGCCTGCGGTACGCAAGTGCCGCGAAGAGGAGTCTAACGTGAGCGTCTATTTGACCAGCACCGGCGCGTTCCTGCCGGGACCGCCAATCAGCAACACCGAAATTGAAGACGTACTGGGACTGGTGGAAGGCAAACCCAGCCGTCTGAAAGCACGCATCCTGAAATCCAACGGCATTCAGACACGTCACTATGCGATCGACCGCGCACACCGCACCACGCACTCGAACGCGGCGATGGCTGTCGCGGCCGCGAAGAAGTGCCTGGACGACTCGCCTGTGCCGGCGAAATCCATCGGCATGTTGAGCTGCGCCACGACTCAGGGAGACATGGTCGTTCCAGGCTTCGGCAGCATGGTGCAGGCCGGACTGGCAATACCTGCGGTCGAGTTGTTGACTACTCATGGCATCTGTACGAGCAGCGTCATGGCCATCAAGGCAGCAGCCAACTCGCTGCGGCTCGGCGAACATCACAGCGCACTCGTCGTCGTGAGCGAGCTTGCGTCGCGCCTCCTGAAGAGCACGCGCTACGAGGCCGCAGGCGGCCTGGCCGCGATGGACTTCAATTCGGAGTTCCTGCGGTGGATGCTGTCGGATGGGGCCGGCGCGTGGTTGTTGGAGAGCGCTCCGCGCGGGCAATGTCTGCGGATCGACTGGATCCGCAGCTTCTCTCACGCGGACGCATTTCCCGTCTGCATGGGAATTGGAGCACCGACCGATACCAATGACTCGAGGACGTGGCAGGACTACCCAACGTATGCCCAGGCCGAGGCGGCGGGAGCGTTGTTGATCCGGCAGGACGTCCGGCTGCTCGAGCAGATGGTGAAGCTCGGTGTCGATGGAGCATTACGGCTCATCGAGGATGGCGTGTTGGCTGTGAAGGAGATCGAGCATTTCCTGTGCCACTACTCATCGCACCATTTCCGCGGCAAAATCGCCGACCTGCTCGAGATGGCCGGTGCGAGCATTCCACAGGACAAGTGGTTCACCAACCTCTATACGCGTGGCAATACGGGCGCGGCCTCCATTCTGATCATGCTCGACGAATTCCTGCGCGACGGCCGCGCGGCTGCCGGTGACCGGATACTGTGCATGGTTCCGGAGAGCGGCCGCTTCAATACGGCTTACCTGCATCTGACTGTTGTGGAGGCTCGAGAATGAGCACGGTAGAAATCAAGAGGCCGGCCGCGCTGAGCGAGTTGGGGCAGGCCACGCTGCGGCGTTTGATGCGCGAGTGGTTCGAATTCGAGCGGCGACTCGCGACGGTCCCCATTGTCAGGCGACTCGACCTGGGTACATTCACCCGCTCCGACTATCAGGGGCTGCTGCTGAATCTTCGCCCGCAGGTCGTGGAGGGATCCCGCTGGATCAGCCGCTGTGCCTCGAGCTTCGATCGCGACCACGCCGACATCCGCTCGGTAGTGCTGCGCCACGCACACGATGAGCATCGGGACTACGAGATTCTGGAGGCCGACTTCGTAGCCACCGGCGGCAGTCTCGAGGTAATTCAATCGCAGCCGAAAAACCCCGGCTCGGACGCGCTGCACGCCTTCCTGATGTTCAGGGCAGGAGAGCCGAATCCCGTGGGGCTCGTGGGAGCGATGTGGATCATCGAAGGGCTGGGTGAAAAGATGGCCGCCAACTGGGCCAGCCGCGTCGAGCAACTAACCGGCTTCGACGGGCGCTGCACGCGATTTCTGCGCTATCACTCCGACAGCGATGATTCGCACATGGACAAGCTGTATGGTTTGATCGACAGAATCTGTACGCATGAGCGTATCGCAGATGACGTCGTGCGCACTGCCGCCGTTGTCGGGCGATTGTACGCACTGCAGCTGGAGGAGATTGAAGTTGGTCACTAGGCCAGGGCGTCGCCGCAGCCCCTACATGCAGGCGATTGCCGTCGACAACTCACTGCCAATCGATTCTGCGGCGGTCGAGCTGTGGCTGCGGGACATGGAGAATCCGTTGCGCTGGTTCGTGCGCCCGCTGCTGCAATTGCTGTTTGCGGCACTGCTGCACCTGATTTGGGCACTGAAGCGGCTGCCGCTGCCACAGTTTCGCGCGCATGGCCTGCTACAGCGCATGATCTGTCTGTTCTGCCGCCATGCCGTGAGTCCGGAAGCAAACCTGCTCATCCTCCGGCACTTCGCGACCGAATCCAACATCCTGAATTTCCTGCGCGACAACTCCGGCGCGGCTGACGTGCCGCCTGTGCAGCTGTATCCGCTGAAAATCGCCGACCTGCTGCAGCACACTTTCGTGCGGCATGACCAGGAGTTGTTTCGCATGCTGCGCGATCTCGGCCCAGCGGACAGCACCCAGTGGCCCAAACCGCCCGGCGAGCTCGACTGGACGAATTGGCGACCGTTGCAGCTGGATCTGCAGCCCGGGTCGCGCGCAATTACGCAGGTGCTGGATTTCGAAACCGCGCACGCCCTGTTCATGTGCCTGTTCTGCCTCCTGCTGACCGCGGAGGAATACCGCGACTCAATCAACGGGTTCAACCTCGATCAATCGATTGCGATCCGGATTGGCAAGATGATCGGGGATCCCGGGCTGGCGGAGCTCGCTTACAACAAGCACCCCCTCTACCTGGTGGGCCCTTGGAATCTCTCCCAGCGGTTTCTCATGCACGGCTTTTTCACCGAATACCTGCACGCCAGGCTGGAGGAGCTGCGTCGCAGCTCGGGTAGGTTATGAGGTAGCCAGAGGTGTTTAGAGATGCGGCGCAGTGGATGCGAAGGCCTCGATCTTCATGGCGCGCTCGGTCAACACCGCCAGGCGAGGAAAGTTTTTCGCGGTGACGTGTTCGCGAAGGACAAGCATGGACGCCCCCTGATAGCAGACGACAGCCATGATATCGGCTTGGCTGAGCTTGTCGTTCACGAGCCAGCCGTCGCCGGTCTGTGCCTCGAGCAGTTTCAGCCCGATAATCGCCTGCTCGGCGAAGCCCTCCATTGCCGATTGCAGGCGGTAGTTTTCGGGGCGCAGGCTTTCGTCGAATAAAGCGGTGAGCTTCGGGTAGATGTTGATGCCGATCCCCATCAGGCGCAGCGCCTTCAGACGCGCGGCACCGGACGGCGGAATGAGCGCCTTCTCCGGCCCAACCATCTCATGCAACACGTCAATGATGCCGGCACTGTCGATCAGGACTTCCCCGTTGTCCAGAACGAGCGCCGGCACTTTTCCCATCGGGCTGTAGCGGCGAACCTCCTCCTTATCCGTATAGGCATTGAGGTTGAGATGTTCGAAAGGAATTCCAAGCAGCTTCATTGTGATGCCGGTACGGCGCGTAAATCCAGACAGCCAGGGACCAACGAGTTTCATCGGTTTCTCCGTATTGGGGAATCGGGTTAATGTCAAAGATTCAGAACTTTTCTTTGAACGGGCGAACATCCAACTCCTGCGTCCAGGCGGATGGATGCTGGAGATGCAGCTGCCAATAGGTCTCAGCGATTGCCTTGGTATTGAGCGCGCCATTTTCCCCAAGCTGCTCGAAGATGCCCGGGAACAGCGACCGAACCCGGTCGCCCTCGATCGCACCGTCAACGACGATGTGCGCGACGTGAAGACCCTGTGGCCCGAATTCGCGCGCCATGCTCTGCGAGATCATGCGTAGACCCGCCTTGCTCGCGGCGAAATGGGCAAAGCCCGGCATTCCGCGAAGCGAGCCGGTGGCTCCTGTAAAGAAGATGGAGCCGCGACCGAGCGGTGCAAAACGGCGTGCCGCCTCACGGCCTACCAGGAATCCGCTGAGTGTGTTTGAGCGCCAGAAGTCCTCGAAAGTGGCGGCTTCCATTTGCCGGAAATCGATTTTCCGGTTGATCCCGACATTAAAGGTAACGAGGTCGGCAGGGCTACCCAGTTCGTCGCGGGTCATTGCGGCGTCGAATAGCCTGATGACCTCCTCTTCACGCGTAGCGTCAACGGCATAGGCGGTCGCGCTGCCACCATCGCGTTGGATCGAGGCTGCAACCTGTTCTACCTTTGCGAGTGTGCGTCCGGCGACCAGGACGTGCCGGTCATTAGCAGCGTAGCAACGACTCAATGCCGCTCCGAGACCATCCTCGGCTCCAACACCCACAACGACAGCCTTGGCAAGTGACATGAAGTTCTCCTGGGGTGCCGCTCGCGCGGTCACCCAACGAGTCGGAAGCGGCAGTCCAGGGCGGCATTGCGGATATCAAGCAGAGCTTGATAGGTTTAAAGTAAAGTCCGGATATGGCCCGTCCCAAAAATTTCAGCCGCGAAGACGTGCTTGAAAAGGCCCTTCCGGTGTTCTGGAAGCACGGCTTTGCCGACACCAGCCTGCAGGAGTTGGAAAAGTCTACCGGGGTGAACAAATCCGGCCTTTACTCGGAGTTTTCGGGCAAGGAGGAGCTGTTTTCCGGAGAGCCTGCGCTTCTACCTCGATCGAATGTCGCAGCGCGAATTGCTCATGTTCGAGCCCCTGGGGTGGGGCAACATACGCGCCCGGAGTTGGAGGTTGGGCGGGCGCGGGATGCGACCGGCTTCAATCGGCCATGACCGGCCATCTGGCGCAGATGCGATTGATCGCATCCTCCGTTGCGAAGATTGAATCGCCGGACAGGATGTAACCTAGCGCTTATCTCAATACATTAATCCCTGGCTCGTTCTGAGGATCCCTCAAACGCTCCCAGCACGGAGTCCTTACACTTCAACGTCATCAAATCGCCGGTGGCCGTTACAGAGCCCGTGCATGTGCCACTGGATGATGCACCGGTCGAGAATTGGGCCGCGTATTGAACCGTGACGCTATCGTCAACTATGGTGCCTCGTCCAGAGGTTATAAACCTAGTGCCATCAGTAAGGTTACCCGTTCTATCGAGTCTGAAGAGGTTGTCGGTCTGCTCAACCCAGGAAACGTTGGTTGGAGTACCAATATCACGCCACATGCCAGTTAGGTTGAGAGGTTTTGGCGATGTCTGCTGGCTTGAGTTGGGGCGATCGGAGGCTTGTGTCTTCGATCCAGGAGGCTTTCCAGACGGCGTATCGTCGTTTACGCGACGCGTCGATTTTTTAGCCCTTGCCTCACCGAGTCTCTGTCTTTCTTCAATCAGAACCTTGGCCAATTCAAATTTACATTGCGCCGGTGTCGGTATGGAGTTAGGAAGTCTATTTTCTGGAATTCCCTCGTAATGGACTCCGTCTTTTTTTACCAACCCACCTGCCCCCACAGAAATCCCAAGAGCTTTTGCGAGACCGTTCACGTCGCCGTTGAGGTTTGCCGTGATTGTTGTAGAAGTTTCACCGCCTCGCAGCGACTGACTGCAGATCTTCTCCGCAAAAATGGCGATTTCGTCCAAAGAATCAGCGCGCGAGGGTAGAGAAACGCAAGCGGGGATAGCAATCGATGCGAGCCAAAGCGCCCTCACGAATCATTCTCCTTAGCAGGATTTCGGGGTCCCATCCCAAGGTGCCATGATTATCGGAAATGCACCGGGGCGAGTTATATAGGCCTTTTTTCGAATATACCTGCGTCGTTTCAGTACGCAATCAAATTCGGTTGTGCTTCGCGTCATGGATCGTGGACGTGGACCGAGATGTAGCTCCCTTAGCGATAATGCGGTAGACAGGCGGTCACAAGAGTCCGCTTTGGGTCGAACCCCGCCAGCTGCGGTACTCACCTCTGGAACAGCACTCCGATCGCCTCAACCAACTGTCCCGGCAACCGGTCTTGTGCGCCCCTACGTGCATCTGGAGCAAGCGCGATTTCTCGATCACTCGCTCGTTCCGCTTAACACCGATCTGGATCAGAATAACGAGCCGGAAGTGGCGCAGCGCGGCAGGAATCACGATGCATACCAAGCGGCTTGAACCGCATGAGCTCGACAAGGTCGCCACTGCGACGCTCGCGTACTATGAGCAGCGCGCCGAGGACTTTCGCGCTGGCACGCGAGATCACGATGTCAGCCAGAACATCTTCGCGCTACTGCGGCATATCGAGGGCGAGTCGCCTTTTGTGATTCTCGATTTCGGCTGTGGACCGGGGCGCGACCTCAAAACCCTTGCGAGTTTAGGTCACACGGCTATCGGGCTGGAAGGCGCAGCCGCCTTTGCTGCCATGGCGCGTGCCGACACTGGGTGCGAGGTATTGCAGCAGGACTTCCACAGGCTTGACCTGCCGAGTGAGCGCTTTGATGGCATTTTCGCGAACGCTTCGCTCTTTCATGTGCCGTCCCAGGAATTGCCGCGCGTGTTGCGACAATTGCACGCTGCTTTGAAGCCCGGGGGCGTGCTGTTCAGCTCCAATCCGCACGGCCGGAACGAGGAAGGTTGGAACCGCGGGCGCTACGGCGCGTACCACGATCTTGAATCCTGGCGTCGCTACATGTTGGATGCGAGGTTCATAGAGCTCGAGTATTACTATCGGCCGACGGGATTACCGCGCGAACAGCAGTCGTGGCTGGCGAGTGTGTGGCGCAGACCATCACCATATAGCATCGGCATCGTCTGAGCGCCATCGACCGACCCGCTGCGCCCCAATGAGAGTTTGGCGGAGCGCAGAAGAGCAGAACCGGCCAACACCGGCCGATCGCGACAGGTGCGCAGGTTCCTCCGTAGCGGCCGTTCGAGGCACGCACTGAGAGGAGCCTGGGCTGCTGCAAAGGTTAGACCGTCAGCTTCCCAAGTAGGCGCAGTTTCCGACGACCCATAGGCCAAACAGCGGAACGGTGGAACTTTGAATTCCGGCACCGCAAGAAGCCGCGTGAGATTCGCTAAAAGCGGGTCAGCGGTTTGACTGAGCGCCTGCGCAATTTCCGACGGGAAACCGTCGGCTGCTTCCCAACAGTGCGCGAGGGTACGCGCGGAGTAGCCTGTCTTCCAATGTTTGACTGGGTCGGCCAGTAGGGTTTGCCAATCACTCGGCCCCGACCGCACGGACGCCGACGACATGTTGCATCGCGGCGCGTTCGGTCCCGCGGCCGGAGTCTGTCTTGGGACGGCCAGGAGCGGACGCTCGCTAATTTTCCGCATGTGCGGGCGACACGAAGTGCTGATTAGATCTCCCTACCACCTTCGCCTTGATCCGCACCGAAAGATGTATTTTTCGTCCGCCCCCAGATGCGTTTATAACTCGCGGTACCAGCGGCGGTAACTAAGAGGGCGGCTCCAATGGCCGAGCAAACAGAGGTATAGATTGAGCTGCCGGTGGCGTTCGCGACGGGTGCGGGCGCCAACCGGCCAGAAGCCGCCACTCGTATGGGAAGGACAGATTTCCCAACAGCGGACGCTCAACGTCTGCGCTCAGGTGCGCGCGTTTCGCATCTGGATCTGCAGCGGTTCGGGCAACCGGGCCAACAGCACGGCCTGCGCATGCCTCTGCGCATCTTATCGAGACCGACCTCAATGCGACGTTTTCGAGTCTCTTCTTTCTTGGCCGACGTGACCCATCTCCGAGTTAGCGCGCGCGCCGGTAGTGCATGGCGACCGCGCCGCTGCGTAGCGGCTTCGCCGAGATCAACTCGAGCCGTCGCGTGCTGGGCAGCCCGCTCTCGTACAGGGTCGGGCCGTGGCCGGCGATCCTGGGATGGACGAGCAATTTGTACTCGTCGATCAGATCCAGCCGGTCTAGCTCGGTCGCGAGCTTGCCGCTACCGAGGAGTACTCCGTCTGGGGTCGCGTCCTTGAGCTTCTGTACGCCCGTGCGCAGGTCGTCGGTGACGTGGTGGCTGTTGGTCCACGGGAAGTCCTTTCGCGTCGAGGACACCACGTACTTCGGCTTGGACTCCAGCTTTACCGCCCACTCGCGCATCGCCAGCGGTGCCTCCGCG
>Ga0307511_10003523_pt1 | contig 16077 bp, 9 predicted proteins | sample 13_EM_MG_FD_200266 | JGI IMG/M metagenome (GOLD analysis project Ga0307511, IMG submission 200266) | Populus trichocarpa ectomycorrhiza microbial communities from riparian zone in the Pacific Northwest, United States - 13_EM | ecosystem: Host-associated > Plants > Roots > Unclassified | place... | reverse complement strand
ATCACGGAGCCGAGCAGTTCGAGGGCCTCGTCCTCGGCGGGCGGGCGCAGCTCGACGGCAAGACTCGTGCCGCGCAGCGGCAGCCTCGTCCGGCAGCTCACGATCACCGCGCACCCGCCGCCGCTGGGCATCAGCGGCGCCAACTCGACCGTGCTCACCGCGTTGTCGATCAGGACCAGGACGCGCCGCTCCGCGGTCCAGCCCCGGAGCAGGTGGCTGCGCTCCTCGATGCTGTCCGGCAGCTGCGCGCCGGTGCCGCGGATGGCCCGGAGAAAACCGGTGAGGGCCTCGACCGGGGTCTGCTCGGCCAGGTCGGCGTGCAGTTGACCGTGTGGGAAGCGGGCTCGGACGCGGTGCGCGAGGTGCGTGCTGAATGCGGTCTTGCCCGATCCCGGCGGTCCGACGACCGAGACGACGGCGGGCGCGGAGCGCGACGGCTGTTGCAGCTGGCTCTCCGCCGCGGCCAGCTCGACCGTCCGGCCGACGAACACCGGCAGGTCGGGTGGCAGCTGTGCGGGCGGTTCCAGCCAGCTGCCGCTGCGCAGCGCGCCGGTCGACGTCAACGCGTCGAGCTGGGGGTTGCCGACCAGCAGGCCGCGGTGGACCTGCTGCAACTGCTGCCCCGGCTCGAGGCCGAGGTCGTCGATGAGCGTGGTCCGGATGCGCTGGAACACGTGCAGCGCCTCGGAGCGGCGGCCGAGCAGGTGCAGCGCCATCATCAGCTTGACATGCAGGCCCTCGTGCGCCGGGTAGTCGCGGACCAGCGTGCTCAGGTCGTTGATGACCTCGTGGTGGTGGCCGAGCATGAGCTCGACCTCCATGCGCTGGTCGATGACGCCGACCCTGGTCTCCTCCAGGCTGCGGATGTGGTGTTCGAGCACCGGGCCGGCGTCGACGTCGCTGAGCGCGGAGCCGCGCCACACCGCCAGCGCCGAGCGAAAGGTCTCGGACGCCGACTCGACGTGGCCACTGTCCAACTCGGACCGTCCACGTGCGACGAGGCCGGCGAACCGACCGGCGTCGACGTCCTGTTCCGGCAGCGTGAGGGCGTAGCCGACGTTCCGGGTGTGCAGCACCGACACCGTGGAGTCGTCGGAGGCCAGCAGGCGGCGCAGGTGTGACATATATGTCTGGAGCGTGCCCATCGCCTTGCTCGGCGGCTCCGGGCCCCACAGCTCCTCGATGAGCTGCTCGGCGCGCACCACGTTGTTGGCGTTGAGGGCGAGCAGGGCGAACAGCTGGCGCAGCTTCGGTTGCGACGGGGTGATCCGCTCCTCGCCGCGAGCGACCTCAAACTGCCCGAGCACCCGCACCTGCATGTCCAAACACCTCCCGCCAGAGGTTGTCGCCAGTGCGCAGTTCCTATCGCGCCATGGCGGTCCCGTCTAGCCGGGGTGAACGGACAGTCACGCACCGTGCCCGAACGCGCGAGGCACTCGGGTCAATCGTCCCGGTGACTTCACTCCCAGTGACTTGTGTGACGCATCTCGTTGATCACTGTTCACGCCCGGGTGATGCGCTCCGGCCGCCGGACACTGCGAGAATCGGTGGCATGGCAGAGGTGAAGGCAACCGCCGAGCGGGTCATCGACAAGCCCTCGGACGCGGTCTACGCGGCGCTGGCGGACTACGCCGGCGCCCGGGCAGGGATCCTGCCCGAGAACTACAGCGAGTACGAGGTGCTCGCCGGCGGCAAGGGCGCGGGCACCAAGGTGCACTGGAAGCTGCAGGCGACCAAGAAGCGGGTGCGGGACTGCCTGCTCGAGGTCACCGAGCCGGCGCCGGGCACCCTGGTCGAGTCGGACCAGAACTCGACCATGGTGACGACCTGGACGGTCCAGCCCCAGGGCGAGGGCGCCAGCTCCGTGCACGTGCAGACGACATGGCAGGGCGCCGGCGGGGTGGCCGGTTTCTTCGAGGGCACGTTCGCGCCGCTGGGACTGCGTCGTATCCACACAGCGACGCTGGACAAGCTGGCTGCAACCGTTCGCAGCTAGTTTCCGTGGGTCTCTCTCGGCCTGGTTCGCTCGATCGAGTGAACCAGGCCTGGAGATCATGAAGGGCTTCAGGCAGCCGGTACGCTTCCGCCACCGCGAGCATGGCAACGGCGAGGTGAACCCGAGTGCTGTCGGCAGTCCATCACGGAGACGGGGGCGGCGCAGGCGCGGGCCGATCGGCATGAGCGTCCCGCAGCCGCGTCAACCGCTCGGCTCGCGCGAGCGGATCAGGCTCACCAAGAAGTGGGCTTACTTGGTCGCGAAGTCCAACTACCTGCCGCTCACCCACGGTGAGATCGAGGCCCAGTTCGGCGCCATGCTCGACCAGCTGGTCCGGGCCGCCGAGGCGGAGCCGGTGGACAGCGGGGCCGCCGGCCGCGTCGGGCGGCAGCTGATCGCCCTCAACTGCGTCAGCGATGACACCCTGGCCTGCACCCTCGAGGTGCTCGGCAGTGGGCTGCTCGTCCAACCCGAGCTGCGCGGACGCCGCCAAGTGGCGGAGCAGGTGGTCACCGTGCTCGGCGCGCTGGCCGCCGGCTACGCGGACTCGTCCAAGCAGTCGATCTTCGAACAGCAGCAGAACCTCACCAAGTCGCTGTTCACCGCGGCCAAGGAGACACAGCAGAGCCTGACCGCCGCGCTGGTCCGGTTCGACGAGGTGGCCGCCGCCTCGGCCAGCGGCATCGGCATCACCGACCGGGCCGGCCGCTTCCTGCGCAGCAACGAGGCGCTGCGGACGATCCTCGATCTCAGCGAGAACGAGCTGTCCGGCATGACCCTGTTCGACGTCATGGCCAAGGACGAGGCGGTGCGGATACGGACCGCGTGCGCCGAACTGACCGAGGGCCGGACCGACCGGATCCGGCACCGCCGCACCACGCTGCTGTCCGACGGCGAGCCCGTGCGGCCGCTGTTGTCGATCGCGCCGATCCGCGGCGGCCGGGAACTGATCGTCATCGTGGATGACGACTCCGAGCTGGCGCTGCTGCGCAACCAGCTCAAACACCAGTCGCTGCACGACGTGCTCACTGGCCTGCCGAACCGGCAGTACCTGAGCACGCGGCTGGAGACGCTGCTCAACCAGGTCGACCGGGCCACCGGCGCCACGCTGTACCAGCTCGACCTGGACGCGTTCTCCGTGATCACCGACGGCCTCGGGCGGCAGGCCGGGGACCACGTGCTGTGCGGCGTCGCCGATCGGCTGCGTGCGGTGTTCCTCAGCGAGCGGGCGATGATCGCGCGGCTCGGCAACGACGAGTTCGCGGTGCTGGTGGAGAACTCGCCGGCCACGCCCGACGTCCTGACGATGATCGGGCGGATCAACGACGAGCTGGCCGAGCCGATCTACCTGGCCGACGGGCAGGGCGTCGCCGCGTCCGCGACCGTCGGCGTCGTGCACCGGCCGTCGGCCGAGATGTCGATGGAGGAGGTGCTGCGGACCGCCGACCTGACGCTGCGGCGGGCGCGGCGCAAGGGCACTCCGTGGGAGCTGCACGACGCCCGCCTCGACGCCGACGACCGGGAGCGGTACGGCATGGCCGCGGTGCTGCCCGGAGCGTGGGAGACCGGCGAGGTTCGGCTGGTCTTCGACCGTCAGGTGGAGTTGGCGACCGGCCGTACGCATGCCGTGCAGGCCATGCTGCGGTGGGACCGACCAGGGCATGGTGTGGTCGACCATCGGCAGTGCGTCGATCTCGCCGAACGGACCGGACTGATGCCGTCACTGGGCAGTTGGCTGCTGCGGAGCGCCTGTGAGCAGGCCGCCGAGCTGGCCGACGCGCCGCCGGTCGAGATCAGTCTGCCGGCCTGTCTGGCCAACGACGAGGACCTCGTCGCCCGGGTGCTTCGCGAGGTGGAGCAGTCCGGCCTGCCGGCCTCGCGGCTCCGTCTCGGACTGCCCGCCGACTCGCTCGGCGGCATTGCCGCCGACAACCTCGCCTTCCTGGCCGAGAACGGCATCGACGTGGTCGTCGAGGAGTTCGGCGTCGGACCTCTGGACCTCGCCTACCTGGAGGACCTTCAGCTGCGCTCCGTTCGGATCGCCCGCTGGCTCGTCGAGCGGCAGGCTCGCCCGTCGGGTCCCGGCCCCGTCGTGCTGCGGTCGCTGACCCAGCTCATGGCCATGGCCCACGAGGCGGGCACCAGCGTCGCCGTGGACGGGATCGATTCGGCGGAGCAGGCCGACTGGTGGCGCGACCTGGGCTGCGACATCGCCGCCGGCCGCCACTTCGGGTCCACCGACTCGTTCCACGCCGCGGCAAAGTAGCCACGCCACCGCCAACGCCCAGCGCCGCCGCGTTCGAGCAAAGCCGCAGCGTTGCAGCATTGCGTCGGCATTGCAGCGACGCGTCGGTCGTGGAGCAGCGCCGGGTGGGTCTCAGCAGTGGGGTGGGGTGCCGGTGGGGGCTAGGACGTGGGTGGCCCAGGCGAGGGCGGCGGTGAACCAGTCGGGGGCGCGCGGGGAGAGGTTGAGGTCGTGGCCGGCGTCGGGCTGGAGGTGGGTGGCGACGCACGGGGAGTGGGGGTAGTGGGCGGCCTCGTGGGAGAGGGCGGCGGCGTAGGCGAGGTCCTGTTGGCCGGCGGCGACGAGAACGGGGACGGTGATGGCGTCGGTGGTGGGGGCGGCCTGGGCCACGAGGGTGTCGGCGAGCTCGGCGGTGGTGACGGTGTCCTTGGTGGCCTCGTCGGCGGAGATGACGGCGGGGTCGTCGTGGTCGCCGTGCCAGAAGACCTGGCGGGAGCCGGGGCGGGTGGTGAGGTAGGTGGGGTCGAGGGGTCGGGAGGCGAAGTGAGGGTCACTCGATTGAGGGACGAGGGAAGCGGCCACGGGGATGGCGGCTGCGGGCTGGACCTCGTGGGCCATGCCGGTGATGAGCAGGGCGTCGACGTCGGAGTAGGTGGCGGCCTCGTACCAGGCGACAACGGAGCCGTAGGAGTGGCCGGCGAGTAGGACGCGGGTGAAAGGCGTCGGGGAGAGCTTGCCGAGTCGAGCGGCGTTGACGACCTGGTGGACGGCGCTGGCCTCGGTGGCGTTGGTGAGCAGGACGCCGGAGGGGTGCGAGCTTGCGCCGGTGCCGGGGCGGTCGAGGGCCAGGGTGGTGTAACCGACGGCGAGGGCGCGGCGGACGTAGGAGTACACGTCCGGCTGATGAGGGAAGTCCCAGTAGGTGCGGTTGTACGTGGCGCCGGCGAGCAGGATCTGCACGGTGGGCGAAGGCGCGGCGCCGGACCAGCAGAGGGAGCCGGCGACGGTCTGGGTGCCGGCCAGCGGCATGGTCACAGGGATGACCACTTCGTGGCAGGTGGGCGCAGTCGAGATGGGCGCGGTCGAGGTAGGCGAAGTTGAAGTCGGCGCGACCAAAGCGTGCGCGGGCGAGGTGGGCGCGAGCGTTGCAGCAAAGGTGACGCCGACGAGCAGAGCCGCAGCCTTGGACACGGACGGAGTTTAGGTAAACCAGGTGGCATGGGGTGTCATCGCCGCACCGGGGTGGCCGGTGCGGCGATGACTTCACTCGATCAGCTGACGGTGTAGCTGTAGGGGATGCCGGTCAGTTCGGACCCCTGGTCGATGAGCGGGTTGAAGGTGTCGACGTACACGGTGCCGTGCACGGCGGCGCCGGCCGGACCGGTCGGCTTGAGGGTGATCTTGATGGTGCGGGTGGCGCCGGCCGGGACGAAGACCGGGGTGGCGGCGGGGGCGGCGATGGTCTGCTGCCAGTAGTCGCCGGTCTCGGAGGAGAACCACGGGTCGAACGGGGCGGTGAGGGCGCTGGCGGAGATCTTCGCGGTGCCGGTGGGAGAGCCGTTCGGGAACGGCCCGACGGACTGAACGTCGGTGCCCCAGGTGCCGGTCGCCAGCTGGTTGGCCGACGCGGTGTCGGTGACGGCGTGGTCGGGCCGGTTGGTGGCCAGGGCCAGCTTCTCCGGCGCGCCCTTGAAGTTGTACATGTCAAGGTCGACCGGGAGCGAAGCGGTCACCGTCGAGGACAGCTTGCTGGTGTGCGGCGGAACGAGGTAGCTCGGCGGCGCGGTGTCGCTGGTGTGCAGCGGCAGCGTCAGCGAGGTGACGCCGTCGGTCGGGGTCAGGGCGACCTGGGCCTGCCCGGCGAGCCGGGGGTCGAGGAAGAACCACTGACCGGTCAGCCCGGTGTTGGTGACGTCGACGGACGCGGTGACGGTGCTGCCGGACTTGACAGCGCCGCCGGCGGGCAGGCCGGTGGCCCGCGCGGTGGTGGCGTCGAAGCGGACCTTGCCGCTGACCTGCTCGCTGAACTCCTTGCCGCTGACCGGGTTGGTCAGGATCACCAGCAGCTGCCAGCGACCGGCGATCGGATGGTCGACGGTGAGGCTGCTGCCGCCGTTGGCGGTCCGCGTCGAGGAGTCGTTCCAGGCGCCCTCGGTGGCGTTCACGTCACCGGAGAGCATCTGCCTGTCGGGGCTGACGAGGTAGAACTCCAGCGGCGTGCCGGAGTCGGGGGCGGCGAGGTCGACGGTGAGGCTCTTGTGCCCGCCGGGCACGTCGAGGTAGAAGCCCTGCCCGCCGCCGAAGCCACGGCCGACGCCGCCGATGACGTTGACGGAGAACTTGTTGTCCTGGCCCGCAACCGTGGGGATGAGGGCCCGGGCGTTGACCGGCACGCTCAGGTGTGAGCCGCCGATGGAGTCGAACTGGATGGACGACGGCACGTCGCCGGCCGTGGCGGGCAGCGGGACGGTGAAGTCGAACCGGGCGGAGCCGCCGGCGGGGATGACCCGGGCCGGGGTGCCGGTGATGCCGGCGGGGGCGAACTTCTTGCCGACGAACTCGATGGAGGCGTTGCCCCGGAAGGAACCCGGGGTGAGCGGCGGCTCCTGGAGGTGGGCCCGGCCGTTGCTCCACACGATCTTCGCGGTCCACTTGCCCGGCACGGGGTCGTGCACGGTGATGTACTGGTTGTCGGCGAAGCCGTAGTCGTAGGACTGCTGCACGTACTTGCCGGACGGGTCGACCAGGATCACCGACAGCTGCCCGGAGTCCTTGGTGCCGGGCCACACCATGGTGGTGTCCAGCAGCGGCGTGCCGGGCGGCACGGTGAAGGTCACGGGCGCGGCGGCCAGGGCGCCCTCGGCCGGCAGCTTGTCCGAAGAGGACGGTGCCGTGATGCCGATGGTCCGGGCGTCGGTGAAGGTGGTGGCGCCCACGGTCCGCGAGGTGTCGGTGACGACCTGCGGCCGGTTGCTGGTGTTGGTCAGGGTGATGGAGGTGTGCTGGCTGGCGCCGGCCTTGCCGCTGAGGCTGACTTGGTCCACGGACGGCACGAGACCGCCCTGCCCGAGCGCGGCCTTGACGGCGGCGTCGCTGTTGAGCAGCCCGGCGCCCTGCTGGTCGGCGGGCACGTTGAGGTCGGTGGCGGTGCCGGTGAGGATCCGCTTGACCAGGTCGGGCGACGGCCGGGTGCCGTGGTGGGCCTGCTCGTAGGCCTGGATCACCAGGGCGGCGGCGCCGGCGACGAAGGGCGCGGACTGGCTGGTGCCACCGAACGCCTCGGTGGCGCTGGTGCAGTCGTCCCAGCGGGGGTCGACGGTGCACGCGGCCATGCCGCCGTAGCCGGGGGCGACCAGGTCGGGCACCTTGCCGTTGAAGGTGGGGCCGCCGGACGACAGACCGGTGATGTTGTCGCTGGTCCAGCCGGGATAGCCATAGGCCTGGGCGTTGAGCCGCATCGCGGTGGTGGCGCCGACGCCGATGATCTGCGGGTCGCTGGCCGGGGAGCCGATGGTGCCGGAGATGCCGGAGTCACCGGAGGAGGCGACGACGGTGACGCCCGCGGCCACGGCGGCCTTGTCGGCCAGGGTCACGGGGTCGGTGTCGGGGTCCGGATACGGGTTGCTGCCGAAGGACTCGCTGAGGATGTCCACCTTGTCGTGGTTCACCGCGTAGTCGATGCCGCGCAGGATGCCCGAGGTGGAGACGCCGGTCTGGCCGAAGATCTTGATGCCGACCAGCGACACGTCCGGCGCGAAGCCCCTGATCTTGATGTCGCAGCCCTTGGGCAGGCTGGAGTAAGGGAGCTCGGTCGACAGGTCGTAGGTGCGAGTGCCTTGCGCGGCAATGGAACTGGCGTCGCCGAAGGCCTCGCCGCCGCCACTGGAGTCGTTCACGCCGTCGCCGGAGAAGTCCTGGTAGTCGGTGAAGACGTGACTGCCGTCGGGGCGGATGAACTCGGGGTTGTTGATGTCGACGCCGTCGGCGAGGAACGCGACCTTCACGCCCTTGCCGGTGACGGTGGACTGCGCCTGGGTGGTGTGGGTGAGGTCGAGCGCCTCCGGCTCCAGCAGCGGTTTGCTCGGGTCGGACGGGCAGATCTGCTGGCTGGGCTTGAGATCGGTGGCCGTCTGCTGTGGATAGAACGTCATGTCGGGCACGACGGCGGCGACGTTCGGGTTGGCCCGCAAGCGATCCGCCTCGGACGGCTTGACCGTGGCCGAGACGGCGCTGACGGTGTCGAACTGCTTGACGTCGGTGGCGCCGTGCGCGGAAAGGTCCTGCACGACCGGATTCTGGTCGCCGCTGACCGCGGCGGAGCGCTGTTCGGTCTGCACCTTGGGCTTGAGGTCCGGGTGCTGGTCGCGCATCACCACGATGACGTTCTGCGGCGCGGCCTGGTCGTCGGCGACGGCGGCGGCGTTGGCCGCGATCGCCTGGGCCGGCGCGATCATCGCCACGAACACCGCGGCGGCCGCCGTCACCACTGCGGGCGCGACGGCTCTGCTCGTTCTCACGTGAGCCTCCCCAAATCTACGCTAGAGATCGAGCCGCATCCTCTGCCGCCGCGCGTGGGCCCGTCTACCCCCGATCGACTGGCGCGACCGACTCCTGCCCCTTCAGCCAGGCTTTTTCGTCGTATCGGATGAATCCGGACAACCCCGTCGAACACAGCACGGCGGCGACGCAGGCGACACCGCCGGTCCAGATCGCGGGCCGCACGCCGATCAGCGCGGCGACGCCGCCGGCGCGGATCTGCGACAGCTGCGGCCCGGCGGAGTAGCTGAGCAGCTCGATGCCGGCGAGCCGGCCCCGCAGGTTGTCCGGAATAGTCTGATTCCACATGGTCATGCGGAAAAGGCCGCTGACGCAGTCGGCCGCGCCGGCCAGGGCCAGGAAGAACAGGACCAGCCAGACCGGCCCGGACCAGCCGGCGCCGGCCATCGCCAGTCCCCACGCGCCGGCCGCCAGCACGACCATCAGCCCGTGACGGTGCACTTTGGACATCCAGCCGCTGGTGACGGTCACCAGCAGCGCGCCGACGGAGGTGGCGGCGTACATCATGCCCAGCGCCCACGGCGCGCCGAGTTCGTCGGCCAGGAACGGGAAAACGGCGTTGGGCATGGCCAGCACCATGGCGGCTATGTCCACAAGGTACGTTCCGAGCAGCTCCGGCCGGCTGCTCGCGTACCGCAGGCCCGCCACGATGCCGGCCAGCGACGGCTTGTCCGCATCGGACGGTGGTGGCACGGCCTTCAGCTGCCACAGCAGGGAAATCGCCAGGACGAACGACAGCACGTCGCACCCGTAGGCGACGGACACGCCGAACGTGGCGGCGATCAGGCCGCCGATCGCGGGCCCGACGATCGCGCCGACGCTGAACCGGACGGAGCTCAACGCGATGGCGGCGGTCATCTGCTCACGTGGCACGACCCGTGGCAGCAACGCGTCCAGCGCCGGCCGCTGCACCGCGCCGAGCGCGGCGGCCCCGGCGCCCACGACGTAGACCAGCCACAGCATCGGATGCGGCAGGAGAGCGTTGACCAGCAGCAGCAATGACAGCAGGCCGAGCCCGATCTCCGTGAGCAGCACGATCCGGCCTCGGTCGAACGCGTCGGCCAGCGCGCCGCCGTACAGCCCGAACACGATCATCGGCACCAGCTCGACCACGCCTATCACGCCGACCGCCACGTACGAGTCGGTGAGCTGCTTGATCTGCAGCGGCACGGTCACGTACGTGATGAAGGTGCCCAGCATCGAGACCGCACCCGACGACCACAGGAGTCGGAAGTCGCGGGAGGTCCGCCAGGGACTCAGGTCGAGAACGGCCACAGTCCCACCTCGCTAGCGCTCGGCGAGTCTGCGACCAAGGCCGCTGTGCTGAATGGTGCCCTCGCAAGCTCGGTCACAGTCGGTCATGGTGACCGTGCCGGCGGCGCTGGCGCCACCGATTAAGGAATGCAGGTGACTCCGCTGGCGTCGATCTGCGGCCGGTCCGGCGTCGCGGTCGTGGTGGCGGTGGACGGCGCGAGCTTCACCTGCGCGCCGCCGGCCACGCCCTGGGACGCGGTGGACCCGGGCCCGTGGTAGGCGTTGCCGAGCAGGACGAGCACGTGCCCGGGCGTCACCGCGGAGCTGACGGCCATCGGCAGGTCCCCGAGCGCGGTGGCGACCTTCTGCGCGGCGGCCTTGTCGGCGGCGGAGTACTCGACCAGCGAGGTGGCGCGCTTGGCCGCGCTGAGCACGTCGCCCTTGCCGTAGCCCTGCCCGACGAGCAGCTCCGAGACCCGGCCGGCGAGCCCGCTCTGGGAGCTGGCGTTGTTCACGTCGACGATGGTCGACGCGTTGGCGTTGGGCGCCGACGTGGTGGTGGGGGCGGTGCTGGTGTCGGGCTGCTTGCCGACCTTGCTGAACAGGGCCTTCACCCAGGTCTGCACGTCGGTGGGCGACACCATGACGACGTTGGTGCCGTCGTTGAGGCGGCCGTCGACGTTGGTCACGGGCATGGTGTTGAAGGTGATGCTGCCGCCGGTCAGGCCCTGCATCTCGCCGGCGAAGTCGAGCAGCTGCCAGCCGGCGTCGACGGTGACCGAGTCGGTCACGGCCTTGATGATGTTGTTGAGCTTGCTCGGGTTGGTGAGCACGCCGGTGGTCAGCATCTGGTGGGCCATCGAGGCGAGGAAGGCCTGCTGCCGGTGCTCGCGGTCCAGCTCGTTGATCAGGCCGTGCCGCTGCCGGACGAACTGCAGCGCGGTCAGGCCCTGCACGGTCTGCTGGCCGGCCTTGAAGTTGGCGCCGGACAGGTCGTCGGACGTGTCGTGCAGCAGGCACACCGGCACGCCGCCGATGGCGTCGCTGATCTGCGCGAAGCCGAACAGGTTGACCTCGGCGTAGTGGTCGATGCTGACGCCGGTGAGCTGCTCGACGGTCTGCACGGTCTTCTTCCGGCCGCCGTCCATGGCGCCCAGGGTGAGCTTCTGCTGGTCGCTCACGCCCTGCTGCTTCAGCGCGGCCTCGGCCTCGTGGTAGCCGTAGCCGAACGCAGAATTGATCTTGTCCTTGCCGTTCTCGCCGACGATCGAGACGTACGAGTCGCGGGGAATGGAGAAGGCGGACGCCGCGGTGCCGTCGCCCGGCACGTGCACGACGATCAGCGTGTCGGTCTCGATCTCGCCGTCGTCCGGGCCCGCGTGCAGCGAGTCGAGCAGGTTCTTGGGCAGCGGCAGGCCATGCGCGTCCGTGCGGCTGTCCATGCCGACGAGCAGGATGTTCATGTCCTGCCCCGGTGTCTTCGGTGTGGCCGTCTTGTCGATCACGTCCGCGTGCGACACGTTCGCTTCCGCGTTGGAGATCGTCGACCAGCCGTAGTACGTGGTGCCCAGCACTAACAGCGACACCGCCGCGACCACGCTCTTGCCGCCGATCAGGGCAACCCGCGCGCCTGCGCCCGCCATACGACCAACCACCTCCTGACGCCCACGCCCGCACCACCGGAACTCTTCCGGTCCCCGAATGCTGTTCAGACGCCGTCAGGACCAGGCTGGTTGCAGTGGACCAGACTACCTGGCGGGCAGGACGCCCCCTGCCCGTCGGCGACGGCTCTCACTGCGAGGGTACAGAGGTGTGGACCACAGCCGCGGTGGCGAGGTCGGCAATGGCCGTGCCGATCGACTTGAGCAGCGTGACCTCGCCCTCGTCCTGACGCCCCGCGGCGGCGCCCGCGCACAGGTCGAACAGGGTGCCGCGGATCTTGGGGGCGATGCCGGCCACGGTCGGCTGGGCCAGGTCGCCGGATTCGGTCAGGGCGGTTGACGTGTCGAGGAAAACCGACGCGTCGGCGATCAGGGCGTCGTCGCCTTCCCTGGTGTACGGGGTGAAACTCCCGGCAAGATGCACGAAAGTGCCGGGCTTGACCCAGGCCCCGGGCAGCACCGGCGTCGAGGTGGCCACTGTGGCGCACACCACTGCGTCCGCGGTAGCAAGGGCCGCTTCCAGGTCTGTGACGGCCGCCACCATCACGCCGTCGCAGACGAAGCCGGGCGTGTCCCCGAGCACCAGCAGCCGTTCCAGCTCGAACACCGCCTGGTACGCCTGGGCCGCGGCCCGGGCGAAGCGGTCCTCGCCGATCACCAGCAGTGTCCTGATGTCCGGCCGGGCCAGGTAGCTGGCGGCCAGCGCGGACACGCCGGCCGTGGCGCGCCGGGTCAGCTCGCCGCCGTCCATCACAGCCAGTGGGTGTCCGGTTCGGCCGTGTGACAGCAGATACGTCGACGAGAACGACTCCAGGTCGGCGATCACGTTGCGGGGAAAGACGGTGCTCACCTTGACGCCCAGGTAGTTGCGGGTCCAGGAAGCGCCGAGCAGCATGGTGGCGTCGAGCTCGTTGTCCACCCGGTGCCGGTGCACCTGCGGCGCGACGGTGGCCCGCTGCCCGTGCGCGAACGCGGTTCGCAGGGTGGGCACCAGCACGTCGAACGACAGCAGCTCGCCGATTCTTGCGGCGTCAACGGTCAGCACCGGTTGGTGACCCCCCGGCTCGGGCGCCCTCAGCTCACCTGGTGTGACCGCAGCGGCCCGACCTTCAGGCCTCGATGGTCGCATTCGGCGAGGATGCGCGGCAACGCGCCCAGGGTCGCCGCCCACGAACCCGGCACGGAAGTGCAGTCGGAGTCGTGCAGCAGGATGGTGCCGCCGCCGTGCAGGCCCTTGACAACCGTGTCGTAGACATAGTCCGGATTGGCGCGCTTTTCCCAGTCCCGGCCCCATGTCGTCCACAGCACCGGGGTCAGGCCGCGTTCGCGGGCGGTCAGCGCGGCGGCCGTGGTCAGCACGCCGTAGGGCGGCCGGTACCAGCGCGGCGTCACGCCGGTCACCTCAGCGATGTGCTCATGGGCTCGTGTGATGTCTCGACGGGTGCTGATCGGACCACGCAGCAGCAGCATCCGGTGCGTCCAGCCGTGCACGGCGATCTCGTGCCCGGCGGCGACGATCTCCTTGCCCAGCTCGGGGTAGCGCGCGAGCTCCTGGCCCAGCAGGAAGAACGTGGCGTGCACGCGCTCCCGGTCCAACACGTCAAGGAATCGTGGCGTGGCAACGGGATGCGGTCCGTCGTCGATGGTCAGCGCGACCCTGGACCGCTCGCCGATCCCGCTGAGCCCGGGCGCGATCCGTTGCCGCACCGAGCGGAACGTGGTGACCGCGGGCAGCGCGTGCGCCGCGAGCGCGACGGCCGCGCCGGCGAGCAGGGGCCGGATCACGCCGCCAGCTCCTCGATCGAGGCCTGCCGCACCGAGTGCCGGTTGGCCATCGCCGAGAGGGCGTCCAGGGTGGCGTCGAGATCGCAGTCGCCGGTGGACTCGACCAGGATCACGCCCTTCATGCCGTGCCCCATGGCCGCGCCGCAGTGCACCGTCGCGGCCGGCACGATGATGCGTTCCCGGTGCATGGCAACGATTCCCACGTCGATGGCGTCCAGCTCGCCGTTGCTGACCATCAGCCGCGGCGACCGACCGGTGACCGCGGCGACGCCGGCGGCGACCTGTCCGATGGAGGCCCGGCCGGTGAACACGCCGGTCTCGTACGGGGCGCCGTCGGCGGCGTTGACGATGGTCACGCCCGCCTTCGCCAGCGCCCGCACGGTTTCCGGCTGCGTGCGCAGCACCTTGGTGCTCACCGCGGCGGCGCCGTGCACAGCGGCCAGCTTGTCGATGGTGGACGTGGACATCGGCTTGGCGCTGTCCACGGCCACCAACACGTACACCGAGCCGCCACGGCGGCTGGCCGGACCGACGGACTGGAAGCCGCCGGCGACCGCGAGGCTCACGCCGACCGTGGCCAGCCACAGCACGGCCACGGTGGACGCGGCGGCGATCGCGAGCCGCCGCCGGCGAGAGCGGACGGCCCGTGCCGGATCTGGGTGCGTCATTTCCCCGTCCAGGGCCACAGTCGGGCACAGCGTGGACAGTGGGGCGCCGGCCGGTCCGGCGGTCAGCGCCCCGGCGAGGCCGTCCCGGTCACGGATCCACGGCACCAGGCCGGCGGCGTCGAGCGCGGCGGCGTTGGTGCGGCCATGGCCGGCCAGGCAGCGGTACGTGATCACCGGCAGGCCGGTGGCCAGCGCCTCCAGCGAGCTGAGCCCGCCGGCGTTCTGCACGACGACGTCGCAGGCCCGCATCAGCGTTGGCATGTCGTCGATCCAGCCGAGCGCGATGCCCTCGCCGCTGTCGGCGAGGCGACGGCGCACCGTCTCGTTCTGGCCGCACAGCACGACCGGCGTGGCCAGCCCGATTTTGGCGATATCCCTTGCCGTGTCGGCAATGTCGCCGACGCCCCAGGAGCCGGCGACGACCAGCGCGAGCCGGCCGTCCAGCGGCAGGCCGAACTTCGCCCTGGCCTGGCGGCGTTCCATGGCATTCACGGCCGGGCGGAACGCCGGGCCGACCGCCGGGCCGGTCACGGCGATGCGGTGGGCGCCGAGCCGTCGGGCCTGCTCGGCGGCGACCTCGTGCAGCGCGATGTGCAGGTCCACGTTCGGCGCGACCCAGAGCCGGTGCACGGACATGTCGGTGAGGTAGGTGACCACCGGCGCGGTCACCCGGCCCTTGCCCTTGAGGCGGCTCAACGTCTGGCTGGGCATCGGGTGCGTGGACACGATCAGGTCGGCGGACCGGACCGCCCGCAGCATCCGGCGGCCGGCGATGTTGAACAGCAGGCACACCAGCGCCGCGAACGGGCGGGACAGTTGAAGCGCCCGGAGCAGGATGTCCCAGGTGCGCGGCGCGGCCTGCAACTGGCGCAGATAGGTGGCGCCGAGCGCCCGTCCGGCCGAACCCGGCAGCATGTCGAGGTAGTCGTGGATGTCCACGATGTGCCCGTGATCGGTCAGGCGGCGCGCGAGTTCCCGCGCCGCGCCGTCATGGCCGGCGCCGACGCTGGCGGACACGATGACGACCCGGTTCACCTATCTCCAGCCTCACAAGGAAACCCGGTCGAGGCCGACCGGACGCGTGGAGACTAGCGAAGTCCGGATCTCCGGTTGAGCTGGCCTCGGCTCAGCCGGCGGCGGCGTGACTGTGGTCCAGATTGCTCCACCAGGTGTCGAGGTGGCGTCTCAGCACGCCGTTGAACAGCCCGGCCCACCGCTGCACGTTGTGACCGGCCGGCTCGACCGGCACCAGCCAGCCGTTGGCCGCCTCCACCAGCACTTCCGCCGTTCGCCACAGCGCGCCGCCGAACACGGTGCGCTCGCCGGGATCGTGCCTGGCGCCCTCCCGGCCGCCGATCACCACGGTGGTCATCGTGCCGGCCGCGGCGATGGCCTCCAGGTCCAGCGGGGCCTGGCAGGCCGGCGTCTCCTTGCGGGCCGCCTCGGCGCAGCGTTCCGGCACGTCCAGCCGCGGCGGTTCCAGATAGCCCAGTGTCGTCTGGTACTCCCGCAGGAACTCCTCGCCCTCCATCAGGCAGCTCCGGTCGTGCAGCTCGACCAGGCTGCCGGCCAGATCCTCGACCAGCGAACTCCCTTCCACCAGTTGGAACAAGGGCGGTTCCACCAGAACGATCGACGACACCAGGGTCGGCGCGAGCTGCGCGGCCAGCAGCACGCCGGCGGCCGAGCAGCCGTGCGCCACCAGGTGCGCGGGGCCGCCGCGGTCGAGCACGTCCAGCAGCATCCGGGCATCCGCGGTCCAGCCGGCGGTGGACGCCCGGTCGGTGATCGCGTAGCCGGGCCGGTCGACGATGCCCAGCATCAGGTCGTCGGCCAGCTGCAACTGGCCGATCCAGCTGGTGGAGCCGGTCGCCGCGATGTCATGCAGCAGGAGCACGCGGGGTTGTTCCG
>Ga0307511_10003522_pt1 | contig 16079 bp, 18 predicted proteins | sample 13_EM_MG_FD_200266 | JGI IMG/M metagenome (GOLD analysis project Ga0307511, IMG submission 200266) | Populus trichocarpa ectomycorrhiza microbial communities from riparian zone in the Pacific Northwest, United States - 13_EM | ecosystem: Host-associated > Plants > Roots > Unclassified | place... | reverse complement strand
TTCCTCCACTGTGTTGTTGGTGCTTTCTCAAGCAGCCAACCTTCTCTTCCATACATTGTCCACCTGAGCTGCCAGCTCCCGTGCCTTCTACTCCTCCTCTTGGTCTTTCTTCACCTTCTCCGCCTGTGCCTTCTTATTAAGTTCTATTTTCTTGATCTGTTTGGCCTTCTCCGCGTTTTTATCAGCCTCTGCCTTCCTCTGCGATGCCTGTCTTTTGGCCTGAGCCTGATCTTCCCTTGACCCTGCTCCATTGTGACATGCTGGCAGGGAGACCTGCTTGGTCAATTTCTCAAGTTGGGACTCGATTCTTGAGAGATCTCCGGAGTTAACCTTGGCAGCCTCATGAAATGTCAATGCTGCCTCTGCCATGTCGATGGCTTCTACCTCGCTTCCGCCGGCTCTAACTTCTTCCTTCAATTTCTTCCAGCCTTTTCCTCCTTCGAGTCCCCCAGCATATAGCTCTGCCTCGATCATCAATCCCACTGCCAGCACTTGACCCTTGGCTGTCCTGTAGTCTTGTGCCGACTTCCACCACTTCTTTGCCGTTTCTAATTCCCTAATCGTCGTCATCACCCTTCCGTTCAACATGATACAGATAATTTAATCTGTCAGTGTTCTGTTGTTGCAGGGTCGATTCCATGCGATTTCTTTCTCTTTCTCTTCCTCTCTCTTCATTTCTTCCTTCTCTTCCCTATCTTCTTCACAACCCGCATTGTCTGTCCTCATCTCCTTTGCGACACTTTTGACTTCCTTATACGTCAGCTTTTTAACCGCATGCTTGCTAACGTTCAGTCCTTCTGGTGCCTTGCCTTCCCCTCTATCCACCTCCATCTTGACAACTGGTACTGCGGGTACCACATCCATTGTCATCATTGGTCCATTGCTCTTGGTACCTGAAAATTTGACCAGGAGTGGCTTTTTTCGATACCTGTCAAGCAGTTGGTCCCTCGTGAGGGAGCCATCTGGGATGGACTCATTGTCTGAATCCATATCATTATCGGAGTCTGGTATCATAACCTCTGTTGCAGTCTTAATCGACTGTTGTGTTGCTTCCTGACTCCAACCCCTCTGACTATCCTCCAACTTCCAGCTAGGTGGGTGAGTCGCGAATAAGTTAGATCTCACCTCCACCAATTTTCGGGGTTCAACTTCCTTCCCAAAAATCTCCATCTTCTCATTCAGTATCTCTAGAGTAACCCCCCTTTAGTCAATTTCCCCTTGCCCTTCTTTGCTGACTTTTTCCTCATTGCCTAGTTATCTGACTCCATCTCTTCATCCTCCTTCAAGGCTTCCTCAATCCTTGCCAGTTGGACGGCTGGAGTCCCCGTTTCCTTTCTGGTCATCTTCTTCGAGGTCGACAAATTGAGCTGATAACCCATATCGTCTACCGGCTCTCCCAAGGGTTTTAGTGGCCTGATCACAATAGACTTCAAGATCTCGTCCAACGTTTCCATCATCTGGTGTTGAACATCTATTCCCTCCATTGATCCATTCGCTGCTTCATCCTGAATTACTAACCCCCTGTTGAGGAGTTCAATTGCCCTTTCTGCTGTAGTGTCATCCACAACCTTAAAGGTTTCCTTGTTTCCTTTTGCATTCCTTTCGATGCTGGTGACTGCTAACTCAAAGGAGCCTTCACTCGTGAATTCCTTGCATTGTCTAACAGAAGTAGACGCTGCTGTCGCAAGAGCGACCTCACCTTCAAGCTCTTGAAACTTGAGTATCGCCAGCCAGTTCGTAACATTCTCCAAAGTGAGCTGGCGTCTCATCTTGAGATCTCCTTCTCCATCTAATTCGAGTAGTAATTTGGTACTACCCTGACTCCAGTCTTTCACTGGGCCAAAGAGAACACCCTTTGGGTGCGGTACCATGTTGAAATTTACCAACAAGACTCAATCTCTAAATAATAAATTATTCAAAGAGAGTGAGAGTTGATAATTAGTCAATTAAAACAGGGATAAGGACAAGGTTCTGGGTTACGTAGCAACGGTTGCTATGCAGAGGGTGGAGACTTTGTTGAAACTAAAAAAACACAAGTGCGGCTAAGCCGTAGAAAGTGATGGAAGCGCATGGAATCGGTGTGGGTAGACCGGACCAATGTAAATTGGGGCAGTTGCCACATAGGTTCGCTAGCGGAAAATCGCCCACTTTTGAGCGGAAAAGTTAGAAAACTTTACCCTTGGGGGGATTTTGTAGTTTCGCAGATAGAGATAAATAAATTAGATCAAATTGCTCGTGAGAGCGCGCTGAGTAAAATAAGGCAAAAGCCGACGTCGGGGTGGTCCTGGTTGTTGAGTTCTCGTAATCGCTCAGTCCTTGGAAGTTGAAGTCGGTGGCTTCCCAAGCCTAAGCGAGCGTATTTTCATCCTCTGAGCGAGCTCTCATCATGGAAACATCCCGGTCGATGTGGCTCCTTCAGCACTGATCGCAGAGTATGGAGTACTTGCCTGCGTTTCAGGGGTCCGCTCGTATGGATGTCTCACGAAGGATGTACTTACTCTATTGTGCTGAATGGGGCTGAAAGTACGCAAAGCTCATTGGTAACTGTGTTCCAATTTTCGCCTGATCAAACAGTAGCAAATTAATCTCTCAGTGGAATTTAGCTTGCGGAGCATTAAACAGGTAACCCAGCACTGGAACAATATCACACTTACAGTTCAAAGGCTTTCTGGTCTGCTGGTTATTAGACGTTAAAAAAAAAAACGGTCTTTCTGGACCAACTTGAGCCCCAACCCTCGCTATGGCTAACAATACTTCAGGATTTCAAGGCGATGAATTTTCCAATAATTTGTTCAGTGACTTGGGTAAGAGATCCAATTGGGAGCTTCACGAGGGATATAGCTTAAGCTATCGGGGCAATAATATATAACGCCGTCGCTAATCAATTTGATATAGGTCCTCTGCTGGCACTATTTGGCGAACGCGTCGCAACACAATACCTAAGACACAGCACTTGCAAGCTAGAGTCCCTTATATTTGCTTGTGCACCCTTGGGAATTTTAACAGCCGTCACATCTGCCATCCGTGTTGGAGGGAGTAGGAAGTTGAAGGCAATGATAGGAAGAGCCGAGGAGTCTGACGCGGTGGCGGAGACTGAACTGCTTAGGTATGGGGGTTGTAGCAATCTTGAATTTTGGAGTACTAATCTTTGTAGTTCTACATCGACCGGTGTTTGCGAACTTTGGAATGGAGCTGGGCTGGTTCGGATCATTGGGAAGCCGCATATCTTGGAGTTGCTCATTGATAATGGTATGTTTGAAGGAATTATAATTAGGGGAAATCGGACCATCCACTGACGCTGAAACTACTTTCCATAGATTTGCTCTCCGGTAATGGCAGTCACCAGGCAGGTTTTGAGGGTAGCGGAGAATCAACATCCAGCGAGAACCCAGTGCATGCGTATCATGGCCTCTATACACGGAAGGAAGGATTGCAACCTGTTGAAGTTGATGTAAGTTTCCTCTCTATAAATACAATACCAGGACTCGGACCACATGTCCTTCGGCTAATTGAATTACACCGGTATCGATAGCTCGAGTCCGTTGATAAGTCTATACCGGAGTCCATTGCTCCCAATATATCATTGAACACAACTGGAGGTTTTACAAGCAGCTGGGAAGTTTATATAGTTGCCGTCATTGGTGTCATAGTACAGTTGGCTGTTTTAGCCGTTGATGCTGTAATCACATACAAATGGGGGTTGGAAAAGGGTGGAAGAGCTGTTGCCGGCTATGCGTTCCCATTAACCTGCATTGGAACTCTAGGTCTCGTTTTCGGAATGTATCTCTGTGCTTCTATAATTGAAGTCAGCACAAAGGAGCTACAGTGGTTACCCAATTCCGGATCCGTCACTGAGAACAATTCTGGGAATAAACGATTTCGGATTCTCTGGGTGCAGAAGGGCCAAACCGTAGGTGATCAAGGATTCGGATCCTATGCGATATATGCCCCATCCGAGAGTCATTCGCTTATGACTTCACATCGCCGACCTGAAGCGGATTTGAATTTACACGGACTGACTATAATGGCGACGGCTGTGAGTTTTGGAGGTAAGTGATTTATTGTTCTACCTTAGGGCTACCGAGGACTGGGCTGACTTGATATAGCGTTCGTTCTTCAATTCGTCGGGTTAGTAGCAGCATTCTTTTGTTTCAGTCAGCTATCTACCAGCGTGCAGGTTTTTACTCTAAATTTCATCACTTTTTTACTTATATTTTTTTATTTTATCGTTGGTACTCGTAGTCGATGTAAGATCGTAGCGAGACAAAAGATTTCATCTCTAATGTTTGGTAACTCAAGACAGTCTTCGCGCGATGCATTATTCAGCCTCCATTGCACAGCTTGTAGCCACTATTGTCATGACAGTGCTCCGAGTCGCTATTCGACGGCATATCTCCCAGGAACCTCAGCAACATACCCACGCTACTGAGAATGAAGTGCAGGCTGCGTCATCAGATCCCCGGCGGTCTAATGAATTCGAACTTACTCCAACCTCTGGTCCCAACCATCAACCTCAGGAGCAACACCCTGCGAGATACGCCGTTCAGGAGCTGACAGATGGGCATGAGTTAGACATCATTGCTATGCAACTCCAAAAGTGTAAACTCTGGCAGGTTGTCACGTTTTGGGGGCCAGATCAGGATACCAGACTACCTCAGGATACCCCCACAGGAAAGCTTGCTGAGAACGTCCTTGAAACGAGGATCAGGCTCACGGCGCTCTTACAGTCACCATGGCAGACCAAGATTGGTGAACAAGCAAAGATACTGTCAGAAACAATGGCAGATGTCATGAACTCTCTTTGGAATTCAGAAGGCGTCTTGGGAAATATGCCTAAACTCACAGCAGACTCTGCTTTCAAGGAAGACCTGAGCTGGAAGATTCCAATCGAAATCCAACCGAATTATGGTACAATTAACAACCTAGACTCAATTCCGATTTCCTTGAGGCGAAAACAGCTTGCGGACGATAAATGGAAGCCGTGGGAGGTAGATGTGACTCAAGTTGAAGCTGTTTTACAGTTGTGGATGTTGCGGCTTAGTACATATACCGAGGGTGATGGAAATGTATTATGGCTGTTGTGTCCTGATGACGATTATAAGGCGGCCATGATTGCAGATTGGTGGATTGGGAAAGAGGCTGGTAGCGTCAGTGATAAGGCTCTGGAAGATATATGTAAGGATTATAATATATCATATTCTCAGGAGGGCTACGAAGGATCACCTAGTACAGAGGTCAACATCAGAAACTATATCATTGGTTGTGTTGGCTTAAACTCGGACACCTCCGTTCCTGCATCAACGCCTATGCCTGTCGACAACAAAGGAAATCACATTACGCGAGCCATTGTCCAAAATATGGGATTAGGAATCTTCGCTGCCCAATACATTGTTTATACCTTCCTTGCTCACCTTGTACAATCTATCGAGGACGTCACAACCCCGACAGTTGTCAGAGATGAACAAGCAACTGGGCCTCTGTTACGTAATGACACAATCACGGATCTTGCAGTTAAAGTGCAAGAGCGTGGTTTATGCACCGTTGCAGAAGCATACAGGATGGTTTTGTGTGCCTTTGCCGCAAACAGCAAACTTCCTATTCCATATCAACAAAGTGGGGATCCATTTCTGGTCCTCTACCAGAAGGCACTCGAACGTGGTCATAGGCATAAAGGCGAAAGTAATCAGGGCTCCCCAGCTGCCCTTAAAGCCCAGAAGATCCACGAGGAGGCCGTTAAGCTGTGTGGGTTGGAAGCCCTGCAACTTCTCAATCGGAAAAGGTGGGCAGAGGCAGGGAAATTAGTTGTGAGAGCTGCAAGGATATCCGAGAGCTATTTTACTGCAGCGGAGATGGATAAAATGCGGGGGCTAATGCACTTGGTTGGGAGCAAGTTTGATTTCCCCCCATCCGAAGACTTGACAGCAGCCAGCGCTGAAGGAATAAACGACATGCCTCCTGAAACCATGTCGTCACTAACTGAGCTAATGAAGGCGGCTTGTTCCCAAGATGCCTATGGGGTTCACAAACTTCTGCTAGCCTCGGTGAAGGAGAAGCCCGAGGAGAGTGCGGAGCTGGAGGTTTTCAAGACCAATTGCAAGTTACGCGCTTTGGATTATGCGGCCCAATTAGGTCACAAAGAGGTACTCATTCTGTTACAACTTTACGGTACATTGCTCTCGGGGGCACCTCTGTGGTGGGCCGTCGATGGAGTGCGAAACAAGGGAAGAACCGAGGATGAGTGCGTGGATGTATTGAAACTCTTGTTGGACTTCGGACATGACCCAAACAGACTTGAACCCAAAGAAGGAGAATCACCGTTGCATCTGGCGGCAAAATTGAATCTCATGAAGGCAATGGAAACACTCTTGGCAAAAGTAGAACTCCCGTCTACCCGCAGCCTTGCTTCAGTTGACTTGAAGGATCAAAACGGATTGAGTAATTTGTACCATGCAGTAAAAGAATGCCATGGAGCTATGGCCAAGCTACTAATAGACCATGGTGCCAATGTTAAGGGTGAGACTGGACCTGGTCAAAAGTCGCTAGTGCACTATGCCGCAATTCACGGGGACCGGGTGATGCTAAAGATTATGCATGAGAATGGTGGCGACATCGAGGCATTTGATATTGAAGGAAAAAACCCCTTGTATTACGCTGCGAAGTGTGGAAGCAATGAGTTACTGGAAACGTTATTGGGAATGGGGGCGGACATTAATCGGAAATGCCCTCAACCTCTCGGTGGAAGAACGGCACTTCACTGGATGGCACTTGAAGGGAATGCAGGCGCAATACGTATACTCCTAGAGAATCAGGTGAATTTGGACGAGGGCGATGAGGATGGCAAAACAGCATTGCACTATGCCACAAAGGAAGGACAGAAGGCAGCAGTGTACGTATTGCTAGAGAAGGGGGCTTCGCTTGACATGACGGACACGGCAGGCAAGATACCTGCGGCGTATGCAAAGGACTTGCCAGATGGGGAGCTGGCCAACGATATCGTTTGGATGTTGGATCACGGGAGTGATATGAAACTAGATGATCAAAAGTGGACAGCACTTCATCGTGCAGCATCCAAGAGCCCGGGAGATGAGGTGGCCGCTGAGATTCTTTTGAGGTGTGGCGCTGACGTTGAGGCTATGGGAGCTACTGGGTCTACAAGCATACAGTTAGCCGCTCTCAATGGTTATGAGCGGATAGTGCAGGTGTTGTTGGACAACGGGGCTGCAGTAAATACACAAAATATTAAACTATGGGCACCACTCCACAAGGCAACATACAATAGCCATGAGCGAGTAGTGCAAATGCTGTTGGACAACGGGGCTGCGGTAAATACACAACATCAGGAGTTATGGACACCACTCCACCAGGCAGCATTCAATGGCCATGAGCGGATAGTGCAGATGCTGTTGGACAAGGAAGCCGAAGTCAATGTTAAGCACGATCAGGAATGGACACCACTCCACCAGGCAGCGAACAAAGGCCATGAGCGGATAGTGCAGATGCTGTTGGACAAGGAAGCCGATGTCAATGTTAAGGACAATGAGGGATGCACACCACTCCACCACGCAGCGGGCGAAGGTCACGAGCGGGTAGTGCAGATGCTGTTGGACAAGGAAGCCGAAGTCAATGTGAAGCACGATGAGGGATGGACACCACTCCACTACGCAGCACATGGAGGCCATGTGGAGATTATTCGAGCATTGCTGCACAGGGGTGCTGACCTCGACGCCAGTACAGACGTTGGGAAAACCCCATTGCACGTTGCAACACTGGCACAACAGCTAAAGTCAATCCAATTCCTCATTGAGAACGGTGCGAACCTCCGTGCAATCGATACTAGTAGACAGATTCCCGAATATTATGCTACACGGCCTTTCAAAGGTTACGAAATAAATCCTGATGTCGCTGAAGTGTTTCGTGCCCTCCGAAATCGGTCCGAAGGGGCCACCACGAATGATGAGGGGAAGAGAGCACCCGATGCTGTCACAGGAGGTGATAGCGCAGTAAAGGAAGTGAAGGATATGGACGCTGGGCCACTTGTGGCACCGCAACTAGTTCCAACCCCTGAGGACAATGCAAATAAGAATGAAACACGGAGGTAAGTTCATCATGAAGAGTTCCTCAGAGGCTGTGGTGGCTAACGTGAGCCAACCCCGTAGGGAGCACGTCACAGAACTTGTGTCTAGCGAAAATGAGTTAGATGTCAATGAGTCGGGTGCCCGTGAGTCAGAGGATCTTAAACTGGATGGAAATGACTTAGGTGACAGTGACCTGGAGGACCCTGAGCTGGATGATAATGAGTGATCACGATGGATGAGGTGGGCTTGATGAACGAAACTTTAGTACAGATGATTTGGGTTAGGGAACTAGCGTACTACAATGGAGGAAATCCGAATGTGGTTTTGGAATTCATTTTGGGTTTGTCGTTATATTGGAAGCGGACTTGGCTATAATACGCAATGAAATGTTTATATCCAGATTTCTATGTACGTTTGAACACAGGAGCCGAAGTCAATGTTAAGGAAAATGATGGATGGACACTGCTACACGATGCAGCAACCAGTATATGCATGCCCCTCGTGGTCCCCCCCACATATGTAACAGGGCGTAATTTTCTCTCGATATTTTTTTTTTTTTTTTTGTAAATCAGTACTCGTATTTATACTAAGGTACATGACGAGGGGGTGCATCCCCGGGTGGAGACCCGGCTAGATTGTTCAACCTCTGGGCCACCCCAACCCACCGCCTCCTTCAGCTAACTTCTAGATACATGACCGCCATTCCAACTCTCCTCATTGCGCCTCCTCCGCTTCCACCTCCGCTCTATCCTGGTTCCTCAGAAACCTCGTAACTTCCCCGCAGAATTCCCTGTCTTCCCAGATGTCCTCCCAACTTCTCTTCTGTCCGCCCACGCATCCCGAGGTTAGCAGGTGTGCCGCATTCTGTACCTCCCCACACCCGCACCTCGGATGTTCCGTTTTTCCCATCTTGTGAAGCCATTGCCTCATCGGCCCCTTGTCCGTGTGTAGATATGTGAGGCCTCTCACTTCGTCTCTGTCCCACTTCAGGTGTCTCTTCTTCTGGAACAGTTGGTATGTCTGTCGGATGCCCGCTGGTGTTGCTAGGCTCGGATCCGACCTCCACACCCCCCTGTCTACCCCCTCTTTCGCCCTCCTGTCTGCTTTCTCGTTCCCCTCTATTCCGTTGTGACCTTTTACCCATTCTGCTCTCTTTCTCCCCCCCTCGAAATCAGCTATATTTCCCTCTTAACAGTGCATCTTGTGTTTTTTCACCGAGAGCTGAGGGATAAATAATACTTTCGTCTGTCAAGTAATCGAGCATTACGAATAATTCTTAGAGCAGGAACAATTATAGTAGAACTTTTTGCACTTGAAATTGAAAAATACGCAATTGTAGGTGTATAGTAAATCACTTACTCCCAACTACACCCAACACCATTCCACACCGACAGCCATCTTACAGAACGAGCGCTTTCCGGAACAGCTACAGAACCGGACATTGTCCTCTCGGCCCACAAGAATACCTATACAGAACACCCATCGTTCCCCCTCGCTTACAGCCTTTTGATCTCCCCTACTCTCCTCTTCCTCTGCAATATCACCTGGAAACAGCACCCACATACGAGATCTGAACCAATCAGGTAAGGGAAAAGATAACTCCCTCACCACAGCATGGGGACCGGGGAAAAGGCAGATCGAGAGACTACAACACCCCCGAACCCGACATAGCAAACATTTCTGCTCGGGCGGAGCGAAGAATGAAACTTTGTGCCGGTACAAAATTTTGCTCACATCACATGTGCTTCTTCTCGGAAAATGAGTCATAGGGGGCGTCAGAGGACGTTAGTGGTGGCATTCATTCTGCATCGGCAGGTCTATTGCGGGTGTTAGGGCTGAGTATATCGGAGCCTTCTGTTGTGGAGTTTCACATGTCATTAATTTTGTTGATCATGTTGGCTTTGTTGTTCATGGTGTTCACGAATCTGGATGCCTGTTATACCTCCTCTGTTTTTGTTGAGTTCGGACAGCATTCGATTTCTTCGTCATATGTCCATATCGTGGCCTATGTTCTTCTTGTAAGTGAAATTTTCTTCTCGATAGATTGATATACACGGGCGGGATGACGCTAGCGTGGATATTGGAGACATTTCGACGACCCACCTATTCTTCAGTTTCTGGGATGGGATTCGCTTCATTTCCTAGAACTGTATTCCAATCTCAATTGCGCAATCGCTATCTCATCCACTTACGCACTTATGGATCGCAAGCTTATCGTAGCGCTTAGGCTCGGAATCTACCAGAAGTTTCTGGTCAGCCACTTAAACTCACATTACACAAATCGCACGTTTAACATAGTCTGGTTGGCACAAGCCCCTCGGTGTGCCAACCAGACTAGAAACTTCGGAATAATATTGACATCACATAGATGAGACACCTGCTGCCGTGATGTGGAAGCCGCAACTAGTCAAATTACATTAAGTAAAGTAGATAGTTGATTACCCAGAGAGCTGTAAGAGCCGGCGGAAACTCAAAGTTTGGCGGTCAAACAGAGGAAATATGCGACCTCTCTATCGCTCACGTGATAGTCCTACGTAATGAAGATGCGTAACGAACTGAACATCCATAATATTGCTGCTAATGCGTAGCGGAAATTAAGATACCTCGTAAAAACCGTGCATAGAATGAATGAATGATCGATCGATGATGGATGGATTGCAAGAAAAGAGACGAGGTAAAATAACTATAGCAGAACTGACAAAGGCGCCGGGAAATATGCAAGTCACTAATGATATTCCCCTTTACACAAATGCCCGATTATCGGAACCAGACTAGATTATCGGCTGCTTCACAACACTGTGCCCCCGTTCTGTTATCGGTGTTACCATTACGTATATCGCCAAGCGGTTGCCACTTCCCATGGCGACTAAAATAAAATACGACATTGCTTCAGGTACAATCTACGCCTCAAGTTCGACAACTATAGGGCTTGTACCACCTCGTCATACCTACCCTTCCATCTTTTACGCATAGCTTTATCTCCTGCTCTCACGCCCCCTCGCCACCAATCACCAAGTCCCTAAAACCTGCCTGCCAAGAAGCCAGCGAATACGCGAGCACTAACCTACCCCGGTGATGATGGAAGACTCAGGTAGCATGATGCATCAACCAGCTGCCGGCAAACCCACTTGTGAGCTAATGGCTGATGCAGGCACTGATATGTTTGGGGCTGGTGATCCAATTCCCACTCATGCAGAAACCTCCGGAACGGAAGTGGACAGAGCCCTTGTTCATGCAAAACTTCAGAAGCTAGGAAAGACCCTCCTCCGCAGGCTGTTCGGCGTACCAGTATCTGCATATGCAGTATTACTAGACCAGCAACAACATTTCCAATCGTGGTTGGAGTCGTTAAGTGAGCAAGATCAACGCATTTTCACCTTGATAGACCAAAGCATGTTCTCCCTTACCGACCTACCGTTCACAAGCACTCAGATATACGCTTATGAAACAGGGATAACTGTCGGTCGGCTGGCCGGTGTAGTTAAAAGCTTGTTTTGTGAAACCAAGGCCGACAAGGTCGTGCTGCGTTCAGCTCGATTAGTTGTGCATACGCTTAATGTCGGGGATGTTCTGAACCTTCTAGCTCTTCCCGACGTGGAGGCTACCCTTGGAAAGGAGCCCTGTGCCAATGTCAGGGCCCTTGTAATCGCAATCCTGCGAAAGTATATCCCACCTCCCCATCATCCCCAGTTGTCTACAGCGTTCAAGTATTTGGTCTGGGAATTTCGGCAACAACTTGACACCTCAACCTTCCTGGTACGGATTGAACGGGAATGGGGGCCGGCATATGAGGCTGCAGCAGTACAGGCGGTGGTGGAGCGGGCAAGGAAGAAGGGGATACTACTTATTGACGCGAATGAGGCCATGGCTGAAGTATGTTCTTTCGTTTTCATGTGCCCCACCCCCCACCTGTGATTTTATCTGCAGCTCACCGACTGGAATCGTAATAATCGGGGTTTGGAATCACAGTATAAGAAACAGAAGAGATTCAACGAAGAGCAGGCTGCATTGGACAAATCTCTCAGAGTGAACGCAGCGGAATCCATGAGTGAGGTAGGTTCTCCGGTTTTCATGTGGACCATCCCTCTTGTGGTTCTTTCGTAGATCACCGACTAAGATGTTAAGAATCGTGATTTGACAACACAGGATTATGAACAAGAGAAATCTATCGAACTAGACACAGTAGCACTAGACGAATCTATAGGATCGAACGCAGTGGAGCAAACGCATTGAAGGAATCCATCGAAGCGGCCTTGGCGGTACGTTTTCTCCCTTCTGGTGCATTCAAATCATGATAGTAGCTAACACCATGCCCCTATCCACTAGCCTCTGGATGCAATGCGGAGGATGTACCCGTGATGTTGAGCTATTCATGTTTCTGGGGTCACAACACACTTTGCTGGGTATTTGGCCTTTAGGGGGCATGGGGTGCAAGGAGGGTTACGTTTGTATTTGTTTCCTTAGGGTTGTGCTTGGGTTTCCTTAGCTCCATAATAACTTTCGGATCTACGGTCCACACAATTTAAACTACCAACTCTCTACACCAGTGTTTATGTCAATCACCTGTTGTCATCACATCGTCAGTAGTCGGGCAGTTGATCTTTGGAGGCTGGTGCACGTCTCGGTGATGATGCGCTACTCGCTGATGGACGGTACATATGTGTGACAGCGTCCGGTTGTCTACATTTCCGCTCCCTCGAATAGAAATAAGGCTTCACCGTATTGTCCACTATTACTTAGTGAACTCTGCCGTTGATGTATCATTCTTGTGTTAGTAGCTACCCACTCAGCCCCAGGCCCGCATAGTCTACTGCAATGCCTATTCACCATTCTACTACGTAACAAGTATCGTATACTTTATTGTCAGAACTAGATGCTCCATACCTGGAAGTCGACAAGGCCTGAGCTCGAGCTTTTACCATATATTTTAGGTCTCGAGCCGGCCGGCGTAAAGTCACGAAGTACTTTTTTTTCTTTTTTTTTCTCCTTATAATAAAAAAAAACCCAGTACTCGTTAGGCCTGGGCACGAGACGTCTCTAGACGTCTCGTCATTTACCAGGCGGTCTCGAGCGGTCTCGAGACCCTAATTGTCTCGAGACTTTTACCCTTGTCGGATAACGTAAGCCACTATAACAAGGATATTATGTGCCAAGAACTGATATCATAAAGTCTCGAGATTGTCTCGAGGCTTGTTGCCTAGGTGTCTCGAGACATCTCGTCTCGTGCCCAGTCCTAGTACTCGTATGCGGCCCTATCGGAAGCCCGAACGAATTCAAGGAGGCCCAAGTTAATCTGGGCGCACCCATGCGAGGTATGTACAAAAAATATAGATGTTCGAGGACAAAGGAGACTCGCTACCCTTCCCCCGCCACGTTAGGCATTACTTTCCTTTCTGCCGGTATCCGTGTTATTCTGTACATTCTCTGCGCACTGTGAAGCTCACATATTCCTGTAAATATATAGCTCGCAACCCCCCCGATGTGTAGTTCCTCCGATCAAGCAATGAAGTCGATTCTCCGATAGCTACGTACACCCCTGGACGATTATTTCACTCCTCCACTGTATAGTCGACAGGTCCTATCGCCGCCGCCTTCTACCTGACCCCGACCATGGACCCTAGAGACATATCCTATTGAGATCGGGATGACAAGGACACGGTTCCCCTCACCCACTATCGCCTGATCGACCCCAAGGATGAAAGGTCAAAGGTCAAGGGATACTGGGCAGGAACGTTGGCGCAGTCAGCGGTAAGGGCTGCCATCAATCTGAGTCAGGGACAACCCCAGAGATCAAGGGTAGAGGTACTTCTGTGACAGGCCATACACCGGCGGAGGGACCAGGGCACGACCATCTCATGGACCCGCAGCCACATCGGCGTCCCAGGCGATGACAGAGCGGACAAGCGGGCGGAGCTATAGTCACTCCTAGGGATCACTGCCGGCTCCCCTTATACGGCAACCGAAGGCCACAGAACAGCATCCAGGGAAGTCAGGAGAGAGGAAAGGCGGGCCAAGGAGTATTTCCTCAGAAGGAGCGACTGGGGGTGGGGCCTATGTCAGCGTATCCCTGGCTGAGGACTGACCGGGGGCCACAAAAGAGCTGGCTCCACCAACGTAGGGAAGGCGGCGGATATATCGTGCCCCTGCGACCTCCACACAGAGAACAGCTCCCACGTCACCTTCGACTGCCCCGATTCCGTCAAGTAATAAGTAAGCTCCTGGGCATCCCGGAAGGCTGGGAGGACCTAGACGCACCGAGATGAGCGAAGGAAGGGGCTGAGGAACCGTACGATCAGGTGGAGGCCTATTTCCAATACCTGTTCTGACAGTTGAGTTGAGGGTGGCCCCTGGAGTTGATTGCCGCTGTAGCCGGAGGGGGGTGTCAAGGAGAGATGTATGTCATGGTGAGTGCCGGAGAAGACGCGGTGGGGGATGAGTTACGAACCAAGAACGAATCTCTTTTCTTCCAGAGGGGAAGCATACTGTTGCTTGCTTGCTATTATTTCCTATTGTTGTATAGGGAGCACAGATATTAACTTGGACCACCTTAAATGGTCGAGTTTCCTAGGGCTCGTTATAAACCATCTTATAGGGCCGCAACGAGTACTGAGTTGTTTTTTGGGGAAAAAAGGAAAAAAGGAAAATATCTGTTGCATCTCGCACATTTGCGACCACAAACGCCCAGTTGGGATCTCCACTTTATGTCGCTAGGAACCTTTAAACCTTTAAACATGTACATTCCTTATTCGTTGGGGCATAGGAGAAATTATGCTCGTACACCTAATAGATTTTGGGGGATAGTCACACCCTCCTCTACCTGGTTACACCACGCGATAACCTGCCACAATTGGTTTATTATATTGTTCTACCATTTATGACTACAAGAAATATCAAGACCTACCCCCGTCTTAGAAAAGTTCAGGAGCTTTACTTATGTCAGGTCCCCGGCTTGCAGGTTAAAAATTCAATACACAGGTTTGGGAAGTGTTTTGGACAGTTCCCCTTGCTCGTTGCCACAATAGTTCCAGATGTAATTTCGTTAATAAATGGCTATAGAGTCCCCGAGCGTTGACAGACCAGTGGAGGAACAAGCGTTGGGTGGAAGGGGGGGGGGACTAGGAAAATGGCAATCAAGGTAAAGCCGTACGTTGGTGGGAAGTTCAGGGTAATAAGAACCAAACAGGAAACAATAGTTAATAATGCTTTGTCTATGACAGGGTATGGGGCACGGAATTAAGCAGTTGCTCATTTTCTTATGCAACCAGGGTTAGGAGCGGCGGGGGGTTCCAAGACTATAATGAAATTTCAGGGGTTACACTCGGAGATTTGAGGGTAAGGCGGGGCAGGGATGTCATCAATAATCACCAATGGGAATTATGCAACATGTAAGAGCGCGGGGCACGTAAAGCAGGCGAAGTCGGAGAAGCAGGTGATGATTGGAGGGGGGAATTGGGGGGGAACTCGCCTTTTAAACAACTCCCGATATAAGTAACCTCGCGATATAAGCAACCATGTTCTGGGTTGTATGGCAAATATATCTCGTGTTATAAGAAACCTCGTGTTACTAGCAACCTTTTGATGGTCCCGAGGGGTTGTCTCTAACGCGAGTTCACTGAATTCTCGTGACCACAAAGCCCTTGACTAATCCCGTGACTACGGAGCTCGTGACTATGAATCTCGTGGACACAAATCTCGTGACTAAAAATCTGGTAACCAAAAATCCCGTGACCTCAAATCCCGTGATATAGCCACATAATAGTAAATCCCGTGATACCAGTGCGGTGACCAAAGGAAATCCCGTGATTAACAACCCCATGACCATACGTCGCGTGACAGGTATCGCGTGATTATCTATCTTGTGACCGTAGTCTCGTGATTAGCAGTGTCGTGAACCAAAACCCGTGACCGCACCCGTGATTACTAACCCCATAATCACAAATTCTGTAACCATTTTGAGCGTGAAAAGGCCTCGTTCAAGAGAGATGAGTGGAATATCGTAGCAGG
>Ga0307511_10003521_pt1 | contig 16080 bp, 15 predicted proteins | sample 13_EM_MG_FD_200266 | JGI IMG/M metagenome (GOLD analysis project Ga0307511, IMG submission 200266) | Populus trichocarpa ectomycorrhiza microbial communities from riparian zone in the Pacific Northwest, United States - 13_EM | ecosystem: Host-associated > Plants > Roots > Unclassified | place... | reverse complement strand
ATATATATATATATATATATATATATATATATATATATTACATGTGACATGATATTGCAGTATAAGACAGGTTAAATAGCAAGTTCATTCAAAGCCTTGATTGAATAAAAACTCGTGGACCCTTTTTCTGGCTTTAGCTACAAAGACTGCCACCATATTGTTAAATGTCATTCTCAATTAAAATTGCTACCTCAGAAATAATGATGGTAGAGGTCCAAGACTCAGTTTCGGACTCAGCTTTAATTCAGGGTTCAAAGTTGATTTTCTGTGATCGGCTTTTGTGCCCACTATTCATTTGCTTGTAGTTTTTCGTCATTCTTCCATCCTATTGAATATTTCTATTCAAATGGACTAAAATACACTCATATGAAAAACTCAAACCCAAAATAATTTATTAAAAAAAAATGTAAAAAGGATGAATTATATATATATATATATATAAGGTTGAAATTGAGTTTCTTAATTATATGAGAATATATCCATCCAATTGAGTGATAATATTTTATACTAAAGAATGATTTAAATTACAGGAATAAATTGAGATTTATTAGGCTTGTAAGGACAGATTAGAAGATCTAAATTATAAAAACAAGTAAGCTAATTCTTTTTCAAGATAAAACTAACATGTCCCTCCAATTTGACAGCAATTTTTGTCGTCTAAAAAAGTTGGTCCTATGGGGGAAAAAGAAAAAAAGAAAAGAAAGAGAGAAAGAAATTTGGTGTATGTCGTGGTCAGCTATTCTTCTCAAATTGTCTTGTCTACGAGGAACCAAAGGAGGCTTCCCTGTCCCTCGATTAGGTTGTGTGCTTATCTTTGTTTTGCTCTGGACCCTAACCCTAGAAATCCCTGGATCCATACTAGCAAAAAATAGCACGTATAGTACTAGGGTTATAACAAGATGAGGCTATATGTTTGTAAGATCAGATTCCACAAAAGAGTTGAATCGAGGAGGGAAATTAAGCAGTAAAGATATTCATAGCCATTTGTTTAAATTTTATAGCCAAGATTTAACCATCATGTTTAAGGAACTGAGAAGAGCTGGAGGGTGTGCTGTGTTATGGGCTCAAATCGTTCATTAGATATTAATTTGGGTAAAACGATAATGGAAATGTTATTTCACTGTGGCTGGGATCCTAAATAAACCATGGATGTAATTTCTAGCATGTCCAAGGGAATTTATTTTCATGTTTGAGGCTGTGTTGTGATATAATTCTTCAAACTACAGGATAAACACAACGCAGAAACAAGAGGGTGTTAAAGGAGAGGAAAGGAAATGTGAAGTCTGAGCCGCTGAGGCCACAAAGGAAAGATGGAGAAAAGAGAAAAAGGGTGATGTAAGAACTTTAGGAAAAAGGCCTGGTTGGGCCACAAACCTGCAGAGTGCATACTACAATGGCAGAGGCAACCTTTATCTCTCTCTCTTGTCAGAGAGGAAAGCAAAAAGAAACATACTAAAAAGAAGATTTTCTCATGATGAGACCACGCTGAGTGCGAAATGGGGTCTTTTCCAATATTTTTGTCATGATTTATTTTTTATTTTTTAAAATATTATTTTAACAACGACAACAACATAGCTATCAAAATAATAAGCAATGGAAACCAAAAAGAGTAAAGAAAAACAAGAAACTTTGAGGCCCGTTTCCAACCATCTATAGAATTCAGAGATAGAAGGATAGACAGATAAGAAAATAAAGTAAAAGAAAACGATGAAAAGATAAGTAAAGAACGAGATATAAATAAACAAGAGAACGAAAAAAATAACCCACGAGAGAAACGAAGAAAAACCACATGGGAGAAACTACAGAAATATTAAAAAAAAATTTAGCAGATGAAAATAGAAAAAAGAATAGCAAAAACTTACCATATTAAAAACTTCCATTTAACATTATATTTTTAATTCACTTCTCCATCAATCATCAATATAGTAAACCATTATCCTACCAACAAAGTCACATTCAAGATGATGACGTTTGATTTTATAAAAAAAACATATCATATTCTTTTAATATTTGTCTATAAATATTATTTTATTATTGCCTAATTTTTTTTCTTGTAAGAATATTTATTTATGATTTTTTTTAGGTTTTAGTACACATTACTCTATCACTATTAGTGATTTTGGATTAGGACAACGTGGCCCTATAAAAGCTTGTCAAGTGTAAGTAGCGGTCTTCGTATCCATTTTAGATACAATAAAAATAGAATGGATCAGGTCCCAAACTCATCATTACTATCCTCTCAGGTCTTACTCCTATATTTTAAAAGTGAAGATTGAACCTTATGGCTGAACATATTATCCCAAATCATTATCTTTGATCTCAATATTTTTCTTCCATGATAAAAACATGGGTATACTGGTTTAGGCAAACTCTTATTACAATAGGTACGTTATCATTAAAAAAAATATAAAATAGCTTATCTTAGGTGGGATGTCTTAGGATGATTGATTTTATCTTTTCCTTGGCATAACTAGCCTTTATCCAAAAATCTCTAAAGATTAGTTAATGTTTCTAGTTATCATAAAACTAGGTAGTGACTTATATTTTTAATTTTACCATAAACAACTCGTTGAGATATCCTTGACGATAGAATGGAAACTCTATTGGTAACTTGTTCAAGGTTTAGCTTCGTTTGTTTGATTTTATAGTAATGTATATTTATGCTTAGACAGCGATGAATGTCTTTATTGTGCTTATTTGCCTAACTTTCTTAATGTGTGTTGATTGTTTGTTATTGTCTAATTTCATGTGTGTGTGTGTGTGTGTATTTGTATGGCTATTGTGTGCTTGTATTTCATGGGTCTTTTTTTTCCATCTATCTAGATTGGATATAGACTTATAATCATACACTTTCTACATGACACCTTCTCATTCACACAGATTGCCTTAGGTTATCATAGAAAATTAGTGGTGCCCTAATAGGCTTTGATTTGGACTAGCACTCATGAAACATCATATTCTTATCAAAAGATTGTGAGGTCATGATTAGTAGATGATACAATTTCTAATCTATACTTTGCAACTCAAAGGCCTTGAATTAGCTTATTAAAGTTTGTTTACTCGAGTGACGAGAGACCTGCTGAGACCAATAGGTTATATAACTTACCCATACGTAATAGCTAAGTCTTTTCCTAGGATATCTACCTATAATATTACCAGGTAAGCCTAATATGTGTATAATATGTATAAAATTTTATGAAATGAGTGACAAGACAATAAATGTCATAAAATACACTCTAGAAAAGTTTCAATAGAATTTGAAAACTAGAGCAAGATTGTCTAATTAAAGGATTTCAACATAGGTTACTTGATCTGAAACATCTTTATTATTTTAAGAATGAAGTTAATAAGCTCCTATAATGATGGGCAAAGCATACAAATATAGATCTCAAGAAGCCTAATCATTACATGCTTTCAAGATTTACATGAGAAAATGTCATTATTAACACTAAGTAAAATGGGAGTTAGTTTGCATGATAAATTAATGAACCATTTTATATATTTTTCCTTATTCTTGGATGAGTCAAAATCCTAAATCTTTTTTTCTCAAAATATACGGGTTAATGTGGTAAGTTGTTTTCATATTTTTTGATGAAGAAAGTTTCAAATTACCTTACCACAATATATGGACAATATGTTAAATTGTTTCACACATTTTTGAATGAATAAAATTCTTAAATTTTATTCTCAAAATGGATGGATTAATATATTTTGAGTCATCACAAGGTCCAATAATTTATCATACAACCATAAAATGACACATAGATTCATGGATACTTTTAATTAATAAGAAAATGTTTTGATCTCAAATCTTTAAAAGATTAATCTCTAGACTCAGATTGTGATAAGAATCAAATAAAATTTGTTTCTATGGAAAAGTAATAACAAAGTTTATCGATCTTCAATTAAAGAAATTCCTTTTAAAAATAAGGAACATCAAAGTGATTATTAGACTTTTTATTATTTTCAAAAAATTAACAATACAATTTTCACTTTGAAAGTTTATTTTTTTTTTACAAATATAAAAAATAAAAAATTGATGTTAGGAAAAGATCATGGTAAAAAATAAGGTAAAAAAGGCTTGCTTAACTGACTTGTTTGAATAAACTGTTCAAGCTAGAAAGTTGAAAGACCCTAACATATTAAAAAAACTATATCATAGCTCACTACAACAATGCCTTTTTTTGGCTTCCCTAAATTGGTGAAGCAAAATCTATAACAATTCTTCCACCTTGTCTTTATAAGTATCTTTATTAAAAGAGAATCTAGAATGCATAGACAATTAATTCAGGCTTGTCCTACACTAATTCAATAATAGTTCTTTCACCATGTGATGACGGTTCTTCTTTTTATTTTGAAAGAGAGGGTAATCAACCTTTGTATGTCTTGTCTTGTTGCACTTGTAGCTTCTAAGTGCTTCCCTGCTAGATTCTTTCTTATTTCCATCCTTTTTTAAATTTGAGGACTTTTTGTTCCCTTGCTTTTTTCTTAGGAAATTTCAGAATTATCTTGTGATAAGTGCAAAGTCATCCTCCACTTCATCATCATCATCATCATGGTGTACGGTTTTGAATGTCAAATTTTTCTTTGGCTTCACTTTTAGTTCTTGATTTTCCATGATGGTTTTATGAGTCATAAGTGATTCGATAAGTTCTTTCAATGGAAGTTAGGTGAGGTCCTTAGCTTTTCGGATTGCCATCACCTTTATTTTTCAAGTCTTTGGCAAAGACCTAAGAATTTTGCTCACGATATCGATATTAGTATAAGTCCTACCAAGTGTATCTAAATTATTAATGAAAGTTGTCATTCTAGTAAACATACTAGTTATGGATACGTTTTGAAGCATTTTAAATAACTCAAATGTTAGCTCACATTCTTCTCTTGATTTCAAGTTAAACTTTAAAATGGAGGGGATAGTGTATACACGTGGGTGTGATCTAATAGGACAATGAGCAGTTGGTATGATTTCCTTGCATGATATGTTTTATATTCATGCATTCTTTGTGAAGTTCATTACCTTGAACTATGCAATGGAAAATGGAAGTGCAATGCATTTCTTCAGTTTTCATTTGAAATATTATCTAAGTAACAACTAGATTCAAATAGCGTGATAGTTAATTGAGTCTGATATGATATTTTTGAAAGAGGCAGCGAAAACATGCTCCAAAACTTATGTATGGGATACTGTTGGCTTGTATCATAAAAGTTTAAGAGCATGCAGCGCCAGCTCCCGATTGTCACTGGGCAGTTGGCTCAAGCTCTAAAAGGGCTTGGTAGAGTTGGGACAACCAAATCAATACCTTGCAAGTTGGTAAAAGAAAAGGAAGAAAGAAATCCAGATAAATAGGATACTAATTGTACGGTTTAGGGATAAAATATCTCTTATTTCCATTATTTTGAAACAAATTCCATGTCAGGTTCAATTTGAATTGTTGTACTACTTTAAATGCCATATCCATTCAATGATCTAGGTTTTTGTTTTCTGCTTGTTGAGAGTGATGCTTCTTTTCCTTTTTTTTGTTTTGTTCTCACATCTTTCATTTTGAAGCTTTTATAATAGAATCTTTCCATAAAAGCTTAGTAGTTTTTATTTTCTCTAATAAGAGCAGTTAACTTGGACGTTCTTATAACATCATCCTAAGTGATCAAACTGTCAACCAATGCAGATTAACATAGATGAACATTGTTTTACACTAAGTGCAGAACATGAACATAAAAAGAATAACAGAATGAAAGAAATTAAGGAGTACAATTTTATTGATTGAAAAAAACTGTACAATTTTATTGATTGAAAAAAACTCTTAAATAAAGATAAAGTTTTAGTTTGAAACAAAGACTATCAAATTTGAAAATTACATAACAAACAAATCAAATATAATCAGATTTTATTCCTAAAGACTTGGTCTTCAAGCAAAGACCTTTATTACCAAAATATCTTGATCTTTAACAGGAAAGTCTCTTGATCTTCTACAGGCCTATGACATTCTTTCAACACTACTCTTTGTCTTAAAAGCAGTAGACACCAAAGCTTGCTTCTTAGTTCTTCAAAACTTGCTTTTGAAAGAGCTTTAGTTAGAACATCTACAATCTGGTCATTAGTTCTGCAATATAGCAGAGTAATTTCTACTTCTTTCTTAACTTCTTTTAAAAAATATAACTTTGATTTTAAAGTGCTTAGTTTTGCCATGAAAAATAGGATTATTTGCAATAAAAATTATAGCTTTATTGTCAACATAAATCTGTGTTGGCTCAAGTTGATTCATATGCAAATTTACAAGTATTTTTCCTATCCAAATTATTTGATTTACGGCAACGTTAGTTGCTGCATATTCAGCTTCAGTTGTGCTTTGAGCAATAATGTCTTACTTTCTTGAACACCAAGAGAACATGCCTGATTCAAATCTAAAACAATAGCCCGAAGTGCTTTTCATATCATCCGCAATTCTTACCCAGTCACTATTAGAATAGCCATGAAGCTTAAAATTCTGAAGATGAGAGAATTTTATACCATAGTTTATTATACCCTTGATATATCGTACTATCCTTTTTGCACCTTGAAGATGTAATTCACTTGCACAATGCATGAATCGTGAGAGCAAACTTACAACAAATGCAATGTCAGATCTTGTTATTGTAAGATACATCAAACACCTAATTAGACTTCTGTATTGACCTTCATCTACTTTGTTTATTCCATCATTCTTGCTGAATTTTTGTTTCAAATTCATAGGAGTGTTTGTGTTTTTCCAATTCTTCATGTGAAACTTTTTTAGGATCTCTTTAGCATACTTCTTCTCACATATGAAGATTCCATCATTGCTTTGTTTCACCTTCATTCCAAGAAAGTAAGACATCAAACTGAGGTCTATCATCTTAAATGCATTGAGCATTTTAGCCTTGAACTCTTCTATTAGTAACTTATCACTTCCTGTTACAAGTAAGTCATCAATATAAACAGATATAATAATTAAGTTTGCATCATTTCTTTTTACATATAATGTGGCCTTACTCAGACTTTTAACAAAGCCAAGTTTATGTAGATACTCATCAATTCTACTATATCATGCTCTAGGAGCCTGTTTAAGGCCATATAATTCCTTCTTCAACAATTAGACCTTTTACTCTTGTCCATTGACTTCAAAACCTTTTGGTTATTCTATGAAAATCTCCTCCTGCATATATCCATTCAAAAAGGCAGATTTTACATCTAAATGGTAAACTTTCCAATCATTTTGTGTAGACAATGCAAGTAGCAATTTGATTGTATCAAGCAATGTTACTAGTGCAAAAGTTTCTGAGAAGTCCACTCCAAACACTTGAGCATAGCCCTTCACAACTAATCTGACTTTGTATTTGTTTATAGAACCATCTGCGTTTTATTTGGTTCTATAAACTCATTTGACTCCTATGACCTTTTTATGTAAAGGCTTGTCCATCAGCACCTAGGTATCAGTTTTTTCAATCATTCTAAATTCCTCTTCCATTGTTTAATCCATTCATTATTCTTCATTGCCTCTTCAAATCCTGCTGGCTCACAAATAGTAATATTACTACTTTTATAAATCTTAGAAAATGATTGTGTACCTCTGATTGGCTCATCATTAATATTGTCGTTACTAATCTCCCAAGTTGATGATTCCCGCTTCTTTTCTGGTTCCTCCCATTTCCATTATTTATCTTCTATAAAGTTAACATCTCTACTTACTAGAATTTTCCTATTTTACAGTTGGAATATTCTATAAGCTTTTGATGGGCTGCTGTATCCAATGAACACTCTTTGTTCAGCCTTCTTATCCAACTTGTCTCTTTTAACCTGTGGCACATAAGTGAAACAAAGGCAACCAAATATTTTCAAATGTTGCAGGTTTGGTTTGTATCCAAACCAAGCTTCAAACAAAGTTCTTTTCTGCAACATACTGGTTGGCATTCTATTCAGTAAATACATTGATGTGTTTACACCTTCAGCCCATAATTTCTTTAGCATCTCTTTTACATGCAGCATATATCTAGTCATTTTCATAATGCTCTTGTTTTTTTTTTTCATTTACACCATTATGTTGTGGTGTGTAAGGTGCTGTAAGTTGGTGTTCAATTTCGGATTCATCACAAAATTGTTGAAATCTTCCACTAGTATATTTCTTTCCATTGTCAGACCTTAAAGTCTGAATCTTGCATCCACTTTAGTTTTCCACCCATGTTTTATACTTCCAGAATATATTAGCAACTTGAGATTTGAATTTAAGAAAAAAAATCCAACAACATCTGGAATAATCATCAATAAAGGTTATGTAGCATCTGTTACCATTTAGTGAAATTATTCTCTAGGAACCTCTAACATCTGTATGTACCAGTTGAAGTTTATGTGTTGCTCTCCATATAGATTGAGGAAAAGGTTTTCTAGCCTGCTTTCCATATTGACACGCTGCACAATTGGTAGATATGTTCTTCAGTTGTGGAAAACCTCTTACAAGATTGTGTTTCTACATATATATTAGCCCAACATAATGAAAATGCTCAAGCCTTCTATGCCACAATTCGTCATTGCATGTTTTTATGGAAAAAACACTTGCTCCTCCATAAGATTTAAAGTAAAGCCTTTTGCTTTCATTTTCACTTTGAAAACGTTGTTGCCTATGTTGTCTTTGATCAAACACTATTTGTCTTCAAATATCACCTTGAAACCTTTTTTCATAAGTTGTCTAACACTTAGCAAATTTTGATCAATGTCAGGCACATATAATACATCTGAAATGTACTTCAAACCTGACAGATTGTTTATAGCAACAATTCCTTTGCCTTTGACAGCAATATAATCACCATTTCCAATTTTGACTTTGAAAATAGCAGTTTTGTCAAATTTCTTGAACAATTCCTAATAATTTGTCATGTGCTTTATGAAACCACTATCAATTAACAAGGAATTGTTTGAGTTGTTGCTTGTTGTAAAACATGATGCAACAAACAATTGCTCCTCTTCAGGTTGTTGAGCAATAGGATTCATTTTTTTCTTCATGTTGATGTTGTTGTGATCTGCAGATTCTTTCAATGTGTCTAGTCTGACCATATTTTCTGCACTTAATGTCTGGTCTTCGCCAACATTTTCTTTGCTGGTGATTTGTTTTTTAACAGTAAGAACATGGTGGATATGTCTCCAACTTGTTTCTATAATTTTTAGCCTTTTTTCTTTTTATTAAATCTCTTGTCTTTGTCTCCTCTTGGGTATTGAGCACTTGCTTGAAAAGTCCCCTGTATTGATTCCTCATGTCTTATCAATCTTCTATGCTCTTGTGCTTGCAAAGCATTTACCAATTCTCTAAGAGATATATTGGTTAAGTCTTTTGACTCTTCTAATGAAGAAATCTTAGACTCATATTTTTTAGGCATGGTTACCAGTATTTTTTACACAATTTTGTCATTAGAAAATTCTTTTCCAAGCAATCTTACTTTGTTTATTATGCTTAGTAATTTGTTAGCATAATCTTTGATGTTTTTTTGTCTCCTTCATCTTTTGCATTTCAAATTCTCTGATTAAGTTGAAAGTCTGTATATTTTTAGCTCTTTCATTGCCCTTATATTCTTTTTTAAGATAGTCCCAAATACCTTTTACGAATTCCAGATTCATGATTCTTGTAAATATTTTGTTTAACACTGCAGCATATAAGCAACCTTTAGCTTTGGACTTCCTTGTCTTCTTTAATTTCCTGTGGATCTTTAGTTGAGCTATTGTTGGATTTGCTGGTAAATCAGAAACAACATAGTTTTCTTCTACAGCTTCCCAGAGATCTAATGCTTCAAGATGAACTATCATTCTGATAGCTCAAGTTTCATAGTTATCACCATTGAAGACCGGTGATGAACCGTGTGAGATGATGGAATCAGTTTCAATTTCTAGTGTTCTTTTTGGTTTTGTATTTGTGGTTTGGTTTGGTTTGTGTTTTGGTTTTTTTAACTCACAAGTCCCTCAAGATAATAATACTTTGATATCAATTTGTCAATTGTTTTACACTAAGTGTAGAACATGAACATAAAAAGAATAGTATAATGAAAGAAATTAAGGAGGACAATTTTATTGATTGCAAAACACTCTTAAATAAAAAGAAAGTTTTAGTTTGAAACAAAGAATATTAAATTTGAAAATTACGTAACAAACAAATCAAATATAATTAGATTTTAATCCTGGAGACTTGGTCTTGAAGTAGAGATCTTCGGCAGCAAATTCTCCTAATCTTCTGCAGCTTTCTAAGACATTCTTTCAACAAACAACAAACAATACCTAGAGCAGTGAAGCAGCTCTCACAGGAAGCTAGCAACACCGATGCTGTCTTAGCGAGAGTAGGGGGAGGATCCATCCTCACCTAAACTTAGCAAACTAAAAGTAGAACCATGCACGTTATATGCTTAAGGATCGGCAGACAACTGACGGGCTGGTCGTTTTGGTGCCAAATTGCACACGGTTTCGCTAAATGTTTGAATAAATGTAATCCATCATCTGTGGAGTATTTACAGTAGCTTGATTGTAATAAAAACCTTGGTCATTGTTGCAGACCAGAAGCTTTCCCAATAATTCATCATCCTAGTAAGAGCTTGTTATTGGAGTTACGGACTGGTGCAAGATCCATTTCCTTCCCTCCTATTCAGTTCCTATGGGAAGATTTCTATCTTGTTACAAGTTTTCCTAAGCCTGATGCAAGGGACATCTAGTCAGTGCACAAGATCTGGAATGGGATATATATATATATATATATTATACGTTTATGAAATGTTCTTAATGTCAAAGGTGCAAAAATTTGACAATATTTTATTAATTGGAACCTATTATATTGACAATTTTTTTCTTTTTTCTTTGTATCTCAATGCATGCAATATCTTCACCAATGACAACACTCCTTGAATTTCACCCATTTATGCATAACATCTGCATGTCTATGTATGCATAGACATGTAATTGTAATCCCACCAAATTCCCCTTTTTTCTTTTCTTTTCTTGATTGCATACACACAGGGCAGGGCATAAGAAAAGCCCTGCTTATCAGTTTGATCAATGTAGCTTCTTTGGGTTTTAAGAAACTCTGTTTTTTTTTTTTTTTTTCACGAATTATAGAATGGCAGATGGCGGAGGCACGCAGTAGAAAAGATATCGGAGCTTTGAAGGACTCCACAACAGTCGGATTGGCAAAAGTAAATAGTGAAACAAGGTGATGTTTATGGCTGAAAATTCTAATTAAGCTCGTTATATTGCTCATTCGCTGTCTTGGATGTTAGTCAATTGTAATTACAAAGAGATTGTCATGTGCTCTAGGGGATTGATGTTGCTATCGTGAAGGCCACGGTTGCATGATGAAGTATTGTCCAAAGAAAAAAATATCAAGAGTGAGTGCAGATACCTTCTTAATCTCCTTCTTACAAGTTCTCATTAGCGTGAAAGTTGGTTAAAATTAATGAACATGTATTGTCTTTTCCACATTCATTGAAGAAGAACACAAATGCATGCTGGAACGTGCCAAAATCAGTCAATTTCAACCATTTATTTGCTTAATGTTCAAAAGTATAGTTTACTTCTTATTGGTATTCTAATCAAATATAGAATATTCAGTCTGATCTTGTAGCATGTTGCAATAAATCTGTTACATTGTCAGAATTTCTGTTATTGTCTTCGTTACAATAGTGCACCGTATATACCTGTTCTTGTATGTTGTCAGCTATATTCGCTGCACTTTCGGCCTCAAGTCCTCGTGCTGATGTTGCTTATTGCATACATGGTCTTACCAAACGTCTTGCTAAAACACATAATTGGACGGTATGCTCTTGATCATCTTGCTGACATCAATTTCTTACGATTCTCTGCAGTGTTTCAAGAAAATATGCAAGATGGTTGGTTAAAATTACAGTGGAATGTGCATTATATAATTCTGATAGAAGTGCAAGTGTTCCATTGAACAGTGATTGTCGCTGTTTTTTCAGTTGCTTGTAAAAATTCTGGTTTGGATTTCGTCCAACCCTAGCCCACAATATACAATAACCTGAAAGTTATGGGTGCTTTCGTGTAAAGTGGGTGGAAGCTATTATTCAGTGCGTCATATATGACCTATGGTTTACAGAAAATTTCCCAGCAAAAGTCTAGAAATGGTGAGGTGCTTAACTTGATTTGTGCTTTATGTCCCTTGTTCCTTTACTTTATTTTTCCTTTTAAAGTAAGGATTTCCCATGATTCTTGTGCATCGAAGATACTAGGGCTTTTTCTCATGACGGATTCTCAACAGATAACTAAAGAGCTTGATACCCCATGCTTGCATGAGCATTTGCAACTTTTCAAGGAGCTGTAACTTTCTCGCCTACTTGCTTGCAACTTTCTCGCCTACTTGCAACAACTACATTCTCAATCATGCAACAACTACATTCTCGCCTACTTGCTTGCAACTTTTCAAGGAGCTGTCAAAGCTTTCCAATTTATAAGGGTTGGATTTCAATTCATGTAACTTTACTTCGATTTTCCCTTTCGAATCAGAACTTCCCTCAGTCTTCTCTTCATTTGGGCAAGGTATACACCTTGGCATCATGAGCTTGTTCTTCTCCTCCATTTTATGCATCCAGTAACACTGCACTGCCCAGTACTGTGCAAACGGCAGCCATGAGCCAAGAACAGCCGTACCTGATATTGCAGCAGCAGCAGTCGAGTATGGTTGGCCATGATTCAAGTTCTACTAATCCTTTTGGGAATCCCTATGAAGATAAAAAGTAGCCATCCTATCCAGCTCAAACCATAGCCTAATTTAGAGATCACAGGATTAAGACATTTCAGTCAACAAGTTTGTAGCCGAAATGACAGGAGAGGAGCTGACAGGTTTAAAAGCGTGAGCAGCACTCCTTTTTGCACTCCGAAGGAGGGAAATGCAGTTTACATTGAATAGTTAAGTCATCCATTGTTATACAGTGGGAGATACAATCCTCCATCTCTCACGCGTAATGGAGAAAAATACAAGTATAGTCTTCATGAATGAGATTTGCAAAAGTAATAGAATAATAACAAAGAGTTACACCCATATGAAAGTCGAGGCCTAAATAGCCCAAAGTTTAACAAGGCAGGCTTTAGTTTTGTGAAAACTTTCATGGCTACCATTCAACCAAGTGATGAGCCAATGACCGCTAGTTGATCATCTGCTTAAAGAATATTGAAGGAAGAGTGGGTGAAAGAAGATTTACAAAGCAATAACCAATGTTCGCTCATCACATAAAAGTTAAGATCGCCGAGTGCTGTAGATCAGTGTGCTTCGCTGTTACAAAATGAACGGAGAGAGAGAGATGGCAATTACTTCAACCACAAAATCAAGCAATACATGATTTATAATGTAAACTTCCACAGCCAAAATATGAAACTTCATCACTTGATACTGTCGTTAAGAGAACAGAAAGAACCCTTGCACTTACTCCTTTATAAACTTTGTCCTACTTGTATTCATAGATTCTGCACACAATCTGAAGTATAGGATTGGTTTTTCCTATCTTTCTATCTGACAGCCTTCTTTCTTCCAGGAGCTGAAGATGTTGTCCTCGTTGCACCAAACCGAGCCAGAAACTAACGTTGGAATGAAATAGAATAGGAACCGGTATTCGGATCTTGAACAGCTTTGAAGTTGTCAATGCTCATGCCAAAGCGGCCTAGCAAAGAGTTTCCCATCTCTTTCAGCTTTCCTGCTCACAAAGAAAAAATTCAAATTAGACACACACGTGTGCTGCGCAGTGGTGGAGAAGACAACGAAGTTTATAACCAAGAACAAAGAGTACATAGCCAAGAAGAGGAGAGGATTTCACACAGAATAAAGTGTATATAGCCAAAGACTAATACAATGGCATGACTCCATGACTATAAAGTACCTAAGCTCCTTTAACAAAATGATTGCATGCTCCATGATTTCGATAAGAACAAATCTTTCAAGATGTCATCACATAGATTAAAAATTTTCTTATTCACCTTGCTTCTAATGAGCAGCCAGAAAAGAGTAAATGACAGACTAGGACAAGTGCAAAAAAATGTCTAAGCAATGAAAATTTAAACTTGAAAACGCTTTCATTTTATATGGTCATGCGGACCTAAAAACATTATCTGTAACTGAGAATCCAAAGTATACACTATCAAGTCTTTCTATCCATTTTATATCTTCTTGCCGCATGAGCATTGCCTCTCCTGGCTTTGGCATCCATCCGTCAACATCAGAAATTAGAAGGCAAAACACATGATAACACCACTGGGTTGATATAATCACCAAGGAAAAAAAGAAAGAAACATTGACAGTATTATTTAACAAATGATGGACAATTGAAGAGACAGAATCTAGCCACTGCCTTGCCACTAGTAGTTTCAATTGTTTTGAAGATCTTAGGGGAGCAAGAGGTGTTTCAACCTCACTTTTTTTTCTTATTTCCTCTACTTTCTATAGAAGGCATGGCTCTATAATTGGGAGCATATTGATGGGAAGAGTAAAAGGAAGAAAGCACAAGTTTTATCCTATTGAAATTGAAAGAATCATCTTCCAATATCCAACATAAAATTGGTGATTGCAGTGTAATTCCAATTAAATACGTTTCTATCAAAAGAAAAGAAATGTATTCAAGTACGAGAAAAAGAAGAAGAAGGTAGCTGCTCCTTTCAGCTCACCAATCATCTCTTCCTTCATCTTTTCTCGCTTTTCTGCAGCAAGTGGCTCCAAGCGGCGAATGGTTTTCTTTGCTTGGTCATTTGAAGGATCGAATTCCAAGGTTTTTTTTCATATCTGAAAATACAAAAATATAATTAAAAAGTTTCCTCTCCTGACAAACAGAATCTTGTTTTAAATGAGAAGATAACAAGTGCAAGAACCCACACTAACCAGCAATAGCCTCCTCAAAATGCTCGAGCTTTTCATGAGCCTCTCCTCTTCTAACAAGAGCTTTCGTGTAAGAAGGATTCAATTCTAACGCTCTTGAGCATTCCTTGATTGTGTCCTCGTATTTTCCCTAAAAAAATATATTTAAAATCACGCAATTACCATCTTGATTAGGCTTTCTTTAATAGTTGCAGCATCGACAGGTAAATTGACAATCACAAGAAAATACCAATTTCAAGAAGCAAACGCCACGATTGAAATGGCAAATGGAACGCAACTCGACGGATGACGGCACGTCCTGTGGGGCAACTTGTAAAGCAAGTTCATACTGTAGTAATGCCTCCTCATACTGCCCGTTCCCAAACAATCTATTGCCTTCCAATTTTGCTTCATTTCCTTCTTCTACACCTCTCTGTTTCACAACCAAATCCAAAAACCGAAATAAGTGGACAAGTAACATCAATCTTGCCTCGTTATTCAGCTAATTAAAAAAAGAGAGGGAAAAACCTGAATCAATTCGGCATCGTTTTGAGTATGTTGTTGTTGTTGTTGATCATCAGCGCTGTTTTCGGGGTTGATTCCCTTATTGACAATATCTTCTTCTTCGTTGTCGCTGACTCCGCGCTCGCTTGCCGTTTCAAACCCATCGGAGTCGCTTCCGTTCTCTTTTGTTGTGGTGGTGTCGCTGGTGGTGGTTTTTGATGTTGAAGCTGTTGCTTGAGGCTTTGGTAGATTTTGTAGTACGGTCTCTTCGTTTTCTTCTTCTGGCTGGATCATCACCATTGTTTTGTTTCTACGAGAGAAACACAAGCTATGATTATTTTATTTATTTATTTATTTATTTATTTGATCAACTCTCTCTTTCTACCCGCCCCACAAGGAAGGAAGGAAGGAAGAAAGGAAGGAAGCAAAGCAAAGCATCCAAATGTTCTCGAACTCTCTTTTCAATCATTTTAACGACTATCATTTACCCTTTTATTGATGATAGATTGATAGTAATTGGTGCTATCCATTGCCCAAACTCTAGAACGCACGGGAGATATCATAGGTTTGAAATTCGGTGAAGTCTAGCGGCTCCATTCAGGACCTGGTCAATTCAAGATTGAAATCGAACCGGGTTAAAGAAAAAATTTAGTGTGACCCTGCAAGACCCGGTCAAAACCCGGTTGCAACCTGATGACTTTTGTTTTTTTCTAATTAAAACGAAGTCGTTTTGATT
>Ga0307511_10003519_pt1 | contig 16083 bp, 21 predicted proteins | sample 13_EM_MG_FD_200266 | JGI IMG/M metagenome (GOLD analysis project Ga0307511, IMG submission 200266) | Populus trichocarpa ectomycorrhiza microbial communities from riparian zone in the Pacific Northwest, United States - 13_EM | ecosystem: Host-associated > Plants > Roots > Unclassified | place... | reverse complement strand
GCTCACTACGTAGGTCCAGCTGTGCTGTATTTTGGAGGTATGGTTGTGGACACGGTATGTTTTACAAAAACTGGCAACGCGATCATGATCATAATATAAGGTTTACCTATTCATTGGTACCATACGAGAGGCCAGTGTCCGCCAGACTATTGATGTTATTACTGCCTCTGGCTTAATTGTTGGTGCAATGGAGGTCTCGCTTATCCCAGCAGCGCATGGCATACTGTCTATTAACTCGCGAACGAGTACGCCTGGGCACGAGCCGACCGAGCTCGAGCCTGCCTTGAAAAATGACAAGCCGGCTCGTGCCCAGGCCTAGCCGTGGACCGTCACGCCGTTGCTCCATTGCTTTTTGAGGGATCGGTAATCGCATGGCGTGTGGCCAATTGCTAATTGAGCTGGTTAGCAGGCACTCTTGGAGATAAGGTTGTACTTAGGGTTCACATGCTCCTCCACTATGCACAGCAGAAGATGTCCCGCAGGGCCATGAGAAGAGCAAATAGGCAGTTCTTCTCACACATAAGCCCCAGATTGTATTGTGTATTGCCCAATATCATTTTCTCTACCTGAATCTCAATTTTCCATTGTTGGAGGTGTAGATATAAGTTTGTGGCACGAGATCATTGTTCTCGTTGCTCCATTGGTCCCAGGATGACCTACAGTAGTCTGGTTAGGATTACCGAAGTGAAACACTAACTATTTCCGGTTGAGGAATGCTTGGCATGAGAAGAATATGGTTTGTGTCCCGAGGTCTTCTTCTCTCATCGTTGTCAGTACATACTACACTTGCAGGTTTCTCCACTACCCTAGACTAACAACAACGGGCAGTACAGAAACAGCATTACGAAGCAACGGCACTCACTTTACGATGTCGACCACGCTAACAAAGTTTTCTGGTTGGTTCACTCAAGAGTTCTAGATATAGGCAAGTGCTCCGTTCGCTAACTTGGTGTCGTCGGGTTTTCAAGGCTTCATCTCTCGCAATAAAGGCCTGCTAGCCACTATTGTTAGTGCTTTAGTGGTCATTTTGGAGGCGCGTGATGGCCGTAAAAAGAGTATTAGCGATCACACAACCGGTATTAACAGTCTCGAAGCAAAACTCACAACCAGAATCAGCGATGTCGAGACGAAACTCACAAAAGCCAATCAAATAACCAACGCACTTATCCTCACCACAGCAACTAAGACCATGCAAGGCTTAGACGGTAATAAGAAGCATCTCACGGAATGGCTCATGAAATCAGATGCTTGGTGCCGTGCTCAGTACGGTCAGAGTTGTGCCAGTCTTAATGTTGGTTTTGGCGAGCCCGGGGTCGATAATGGGAAGCCTGTTGGAGGGGCTAACAAGTGACTGGTATTATGGTAAGAGACTCCATGGGTTCTGATTTACGCAGGTCATTGTGAATATGGCGGTATATGTGACTGACTGAACATATTGTATAGGTTGCAGCTATGACGGTCTTTTGTTTTTTTCCATGACTGCTCCGGTGCTTAATGGGTATTAAAGACTAAAATACGGCTGTATTAATTCTGATATTTTTCCCTTACAAAAAAATAGAGGTGTACGGTAGTGAGAAGGCCTTCGGCTGTTGGTGAGTGATTCTACTGAATATTCCCTAAGGTATATTGCTGACGAAATTCGACATATAGTTCAAGAGGGCTAATTCTTGCTGGTACAATCGGGCCTTATTTGTATCCGGCATACATGTATCATTAGGAAGAGGTATACGGAGAATATATATCAAAACAATTCATTTTAGGGAAGCTATGTTAAACCAAAGTGGGGACCAGAGGCCCTGTGCAAAAAATACCACCGGAGCTTGTTCCATTGATTCCCCGTCCGGCTTCCCCTTTCGCATAGAAAATTGTAAAAGTATTTCGCATACAACAACTTCGTGCAGCGCAACAATAAAACATGACTATGAAATCAGGCTCAACTGGGGGGAATGAAAAGTGCTACCAGAAAGTGAAACTGAGGGTAATCCCATATTAGTTGACCGATCAGAATTTGAGAACGAAGAAGGAATGAAAGAAAGGTTGCTTGGCTGTATCTTGAACATACAATTAAAGATGTACTTTATGTGGAGGATATCATGGGAAAGAAGCCTTCTATTTTTTAATATCTGTGAAAATCTCGCAAAACAGATTTAGGAGGAAATGCTACAGCTACTGAATATGCTGCTTCATAGGCGAGGGCAGCATTGCAATTAGAGGACAACACGGTTAGGGTGTAGAATTTGATAAATTTCCCTTTATCTTTTGGATCTACAAAGTGAACCAATCACAATCACAATCTAGAATGTATCAATGTACTCCTAATCCAAGTCAAAAATTGGAAAAAAATTCCATGTAAAGCATTTATAGTGAGTGATAAAGACTATAATTCCCTATTTCTAAGTGAAATACTAGGTATCGTAATATAAATGGAAATGGGTGTCCCGGTATCAAGAATAAAGCCAGTGGCATGTCGCCGGAAAAATGTGTTGTTGAGGGTGTAGATACCCAGGCATACCCTGCCTCTCTCCAAGAGAGGCATTGGAGAGAGGCAGGGATTGCAACTCAAGTTTTGGAGGGGATGTGTCCAGTGCCACGATATCGCTACTTGATCCAGTCGGGGCGGTTCACTCCTGGACTTCCTCCCCCTGCATTTCTACTACCTGGACCATCCCGCCCTTAACCAGACTACTTCCCCTTGTTCCCCTCGTCCTTCATCCACAGTAGCCTCCTATCGAGTCATGGATTATAGCTTTCAACCCCCCGCGCAGTTGCTTGACCATGGATTCCCTTTCCTGATAATCTCCTGAAGGTTTCTAGAGGTATTTGCTTCAAATGCGATGCCGTGTTAATTTGTTGGAAAAGCTGTAAAAGGGCGTTGCACGAGTGCTGAGGATTTAGGCTGGTGCTGACAGGAATATCTGAAGTTGTGACAGCAGGATGGGGTTGAGCAGCGAGCAGCCACACGTTCAACCCCCAAGCCCCATGTACTATGCTTGCCATGTTGGTATCTCAACCCCCACGACGCCCTCCCCCATAATCCCCTCTTCCATGGTACCTTCAACCCTGGCCTCCTCCATGACAGAGAGCGGGAATGCCAGTAGCAAGAGGAAGAGAAAGGTATGGGAGTGAAATAAGACAAGCTAGAGAGGAAAACGAGCGGTGGGAAGAAGCGGACAGGGCAGAAAGGGAAGAGATGTAAAGGAAGGCGTTAGAAAGGGCCGATTGAGTCCCACAGTGAAGAAATCGATCTTCGGCGCTGGTCTCGTTCGCGAGAGAATAGAGAGTATGTAGTATATCCGTATACTAAGAGAGTAGCCGCTTTCCTTGGTGCTCATACCGTAAGAACTCGCGGACAAGAAAGTAATAATGTATAAGAAAGTAACCTTGAATAAGACAGACAAAAGACTCTGACTAGATTTGCAATGGGTATGGATCACGAATAAGAAAGGGATTATTGATAGAGCCAGATCTGAACCTTCCGGTGTTTATACACAAAAACCACCACCACCTAGGTATACGGACACCCTCTCATCGAGCATATTTCTCATCAAGCACATCATGCCTCCAAAGCGACATGGCCTACATCCGAAAATACTGCTAAACGCCCACGAGCAAAAGGTCCTATTCAGTACAAGTGTCGGCATATACAGGCAATAGGGACTTCAAGCCAGTTGACTAGGAAGAAATTGTGCGTAAGAGTGGCAGGTGATGTGGTTGGCAGGGTGGCGGCCGCTGTCGTCGGGGGGTGGTAGGCGCTGTAGTCGGAGTTTTCATTCAAACTTTGTGTTAAGAAAGTAACTATGATTAAGAACGTAATCGAGAATAAGAAACCGTGATATCCTCCTTATCAGTCGCCATCCTATTCATCCCGATGCAGCCGTATTTCCAATATTGTGCGTCGGCGTATTACCCTTGTTCCAACACACAGTACTCCACCGCGGCATCGATGTTGCATGGAGCTGCTGCTAAGCAACTTAGGAAGCGCTATGAGAAGAGGCAGGATACTCCCCTGACCAGAGCGGAGGATTGGGTTACCCTCAACCCCTCCGGTTACCCTCAACTCCTTCTGCGGGTTATTGGAAGGGGTAGGTGAGAGATCGTTACGATGCAGTGGAGGATTTCTTTTTGTACTGTCACCACTTTCTTAACCAGAGGCATTGATGCCTTTCGCTACTCCTTATGTTCTTAGTTAAGGATTCGGGTTATCTTGTACATACTGCGCGGGGGGGGGGTCGTTTAACTGACCCCTCTCCTGAATTCTCCTGGGTTTCCAGGAGGCTTACCATGGTACAACCCGGACTCACATGTGAGTAATGGATACAAACAAACAAACAAAACCTCCGCGGGTTACCCTCAGACTCAATACACCGCATACAATCGGTGCAAATCATCCTGTACTGTCACATCGCCACCCACACCCACCTCCCACACCATCTAGACCATGTTTTTCTAGGAGCGTAAATGCCCCCTTCAACCTCCGACACCCACCCACATCCTCAGGAGCCAGCAAATTTCTCCATTTATGGATTGTCTCATGTCCCGATCACCAGTATCTCACACATATTACCCTGAAACATTCTACAACAGCGGACAACTCACCTCAACAAATTGCTTGACATACCGCACTTTAGCTTCAACATTCAGCACATTGCTGGGGCAAAGAATGTAATTGCGGATTGCCGGAGCCTCGCTTGAGGGTGCTGCACACAAACCTGCAGGCAGGGTCGCTGTGGGTTGTGCCGCGGAGTAGGGGATTGTGCCTCGCAGGAGGGGGTTGAAGACGACGTGGGGGTGCCTCGGAGGGGGGTGCCGCGGGTATACCAGAGTACGTGGACATATACCAGAGTGTGTAGAGGTCGACCGGGTTCCGGTTGTTGCTTCCCTGCCGGCGGTGACCTACTCGGACTCGCCCTCGACCAAAACGATATAATGGGGGGGGGATACCTCTCCATGATGTTGCCCACGAGGGTTGAGTATATTGGGAGAATTTGGCTTATTTTGGTATGGGGCTAGATGCTACTACGGTAGGTACTCTCTAATCATAGAAAGGTGCATCTATAGACTCTAGTATGGTTCATTGTCAATGCACATTACTCGATGTATGTGCATTCTCGGCGCATAAAATGCTAAAATAGAAAAAACCTATCATAAACTATGTAAGCTCCAACACAGCAACACTACTCCCTCAACACTGCTCCCCCAAATCCCCCCACAAAGCATAGCTAACTCAACAAATGTCTGACCAAACCGCCACCACTGCCACCCCGGTGCTCTTGTAACCCACCCTGATCACCGTCTCCATTTCCCTCCCCCCGAAGGCTACCCCTGCCGGCTCCTCCACCCCACCGACTACTACTACGGCTTCCTCGACGTCCTCCGCGTGCTCACCGTCGGTGATATCTCCAAGTCCGCCTGGGCAGAGTGGTACGCATGGATGTCCGCACAAGATGACGAGTATTTCGTGACTGTGATTGAGTAAGTCGCCAGTAGGAGGATCGTCGCGGTGGGGAGTTTGATTGTTGGGAAGAAATTGTGGGTTGTCGTCTCCACCCCCGCCCCGCAAGAGCCTTCACGGGAGGTATGGGGGATTAATGAGTGGGTAGTCTGAGGAACCTGGGGGTGGTCGGCATATCGAGGATATCTCCGTTGCGAGGGAGATGCAGGGAAAGCAGTTTGGCCTAAGGGTCATTCAGGCACTAGATTATATGGCAGAAAAGGTGGGGTGTTATAAGGCGATTCTGGATTGTTCCGCGACGCGGGTTGTTTCACAAACAGTGACGGGACACCCTTGATCGGAACCCTGTCGATGACCTGGTTGGCATCGTTTGCAAAAAAAAGGAACAAGAGGCAGAAAAAACATGAAGAGGATATGCATTGTGTCCTGTTCTCCTTATTATCACCTTTCATCTTCTTCTCCTCCCAATTCTGTCCCCCCTCCTGCACCCTATCTAGTCGGCTGCAATCTTCTACTTGGTCACGGCTGTGCCCTCCTTCACCTTCCCGCTCTCCACTAAAACCTTCTTCATTGCCACCTCTGTGTTCCCCTTTGCATTCTCCTTCTCCAGCTCGGTACTCGATATTACTGTCATGGATTTCAGGAAGGTCCAAGCAAGAATAAGGGCATCTAATGGAACCAACAGCCCCCCCACCACATTCTCCGCTAGCTGTATGCCTTTCCCATCTGTAGACCAAACCGACAAGGCGGCTGTGGTGGTTCCAGGGGGAGCGGTTTCTGTGGTAGTAGGAGTGGTTGTGACGGTGGCAGGGGGGCTCTTTCTATAATGGTGGGAGTTGTCGTAGTGGTGATGGCGACAGGGAAAGCGGTTTCTATGATGGTGAGGGTTGTCGTGGTGGTAGCAGGGGGGGGCGGTCTCGGTGGTAATCGGCGTAGACGTGGTAGTGATGGTGGCAGGGGCGGTTTCGGTAACGACATGGGTGGTAGTGATAGTGATAGGGGCTGCTTCGGTAATGACAGGCGTGGTAGTAATAGTGGTAGGGGCGTGTGTTTCGACAATGATGGGGATGGTTGTGACAGTACAGTATACTCTCGATATAAGAATATCGTCCGGCGGAGGTGTCATATTCTTATATCGAATATATTCTCATGTCAAATGCCAGGGTAACTACTAAAATCGCAGATCAGATAAGAGAATTAGCGTGATGTAGAGGAAGAACTAGGTACAAGAGGACCAGAAACAGCCCCGGAAGAAGTGAAGAAGGCAGTTATGGCAGTTTGGCCTTTCCTTTTGTCCGCCAGAGCGTTGGATGGACCTCGAGGACTTTTGGTAGGATTCAAGATCTTGCTAGTTTGCGATCGACTTAAGATATTGCTGGCATATTTGTCTTCAAACCAACGTTTGATGCCTCGCCATGTGAGATCGGGGTGTGTATTTGCAGTCATATATCTCCTTGCGTTCTTCCATCCATCCTTAACGTTTAAATGAACCACTAAAGGCATATTGAATCAGTTGGGGATTTCGGAGGTGGTGTTGTAGGCGTGGCATAGTTATGTGTCCTGGTGTTGTGCATCGCGGTGTTGTGTATTGCGGTGTTGTGCGTCGCGGTGTTGTGTGTCGCGCTGTTGTGTATCATGGTGTTGTGTGTCGCGGTGTTATGTATCGCTGGTATAGTTGGTCGTGCCATATCGGATAAGCCTTCCTAATTAGGCTGGGTTGTTTATTACTTTCCTAATCAGGTGCTATTGTTATAAGAATACATTAGTAAACAACCTCGAGAAAGTAAGAATATTCTTCTATCAAATATATTCTTATATAGAGAGTATACTGTAACTGTCAGAAGGATACTGGAGACACTGGGAGTGGTTATGATTGGTGGTGGCTTCGCAGTAGGTACTGCTCCTTGTATTATATTAGCCGCCTTAGCCCCTTCACCAGTATGTATTATGACATGTATGACAGCGTTCACTTCAAGGGCAAAAGAAAATCATTACGAGGAGAGTTAAAATATTCATGATGAGAACGTAGGATGTAGAGCTGCGAGTGAATGGATGAGGATACGATGGAGAGAGAGGGGAAGTAAAAGGAGAATCAGAGCTGGATGGCAATGAAGCGCCTTCGGAGTCGACATCTGGAGTGGTTTGTAGTCGGCTTCCCGGGGTGGAAGGCGTGTGTCGAGACAGCAGCCGGCCAGGTTCAAAGTGCTCCATTGGGAAGTGATCTAGTGGAACCATTGTTGATAGTAGCAACCAGACTGTAATATAACGATCGGTATTAGGCACCACCATGGTATGCCTGCTTGAGGGATAAAATAATACCCTGAATCCCGCAGTTGCACTACAGCGTATCTATATTTATACGTGTATATTGATCTACTAGCCTCATGTAAAGCGTATGACTGTAATACAGCTACACGACAGACATGCTCGACTGCTGGGTATATCGGGAGAATCGCATTAGGATCTCTGGGCCTACTTAGGTAGCTGACATAGCCAGATGATGGGTTCGTCAGTCATATTTTTTTTTTTTTTTTTTTTTAAAAGTCTATACACCGATTCGACTTAATGTCATGCGGCGACTCCGTCGCCGCCTCTTTAAAAGGAATTGGCACCCACGGAATAACGGGCTACATAAGCGTCCAGCATCCCGAGCCTAGGAAATAACAAAAGAGAAACCCCATATAAGTATACGCAACTTCCACCGCCATGCCCCATTCCGGCCCTCCCCTTTTAACAAAACAACCTAGGGACTAGAATGCCCGGAGATCCAACTTGGTAAAAAATTCCTCAACCAAATCTATAACGACCTCCTTGTCTCCGTCCCTCTTCTTCCTCATCCAGACCCTTCTATCATCCGCCTGTTCCCATGAACTCCATCTCCTGCCTATCTATTCTCCGGCTGTGCATACCAGCGCCACATGGCGACCAGTTTCCAGATTATGGCATTCTCCGCACGTTGGGTCTTCCCATGGATCCAGCGTATATCTCCACCACCCTAGCCTCCCTTTTCCAGTTCGACATTGGGTGTAGTTGAGCAAAGCTTTGCGGTTCCATTTCAAGACTCTTCCCATTCCTGTTCCCTTCACACATCTCTCCGCGTTCCTCTTCTTAACCCAGGCCTGTTTTAAACCACCCTCTGTAATCCAGGTTTTGTTCGGGGTCTTTTCTGCTCCTTTTTTCGCTAACCCATCCGCCTTTTCGTTCCCGTAAATCCAAACATGGGCTTTGACCCACCCCAATTCTACCGCGTCCTCTCCCAATTCTTTCTTCCTTTTGCCTATCTCATTAACCACCCACCGGAGATGTCTCGCTCTTTTCCGAGCTTTCCAGCTTGTTTCGTGGCTGCGATGGCTGCTTGAGGGTCTGAGAGGATCAAAAGTTTTTTGTTTCTCGGAGTATGTGGTAGAGCCCCCCTGAAACCTGCTACTTCTCCATCCCACACTGTCGCTATCTTTCCTAACCCTATTCCGTATCCTTTTCTTTTTTCCTGATTCCACCAGCTCGCCCCTGTCCCTCCATCCTCCAACTTACTCCCATCCGTGAATACCACCGTTGAACCTTCAACCTATCTTAGAGATTTTCCTTTGCCATTTTTCCTTTGGGTCTTCGCTTAACAACCCTAGGTTAACTTCTCTGATTCTGGTTTGTTCACAAACTCCTTTGAAGTTCCCCCTCCATGAGTCCCGAGACTTTTTTCATAATCTCCGTTAATGCCGTCGAAGTTCCTGCTTCCTCATCTTCCACAAGATCCCCTAGCACCTTTGGATCTCTCAAAATCGTCCCCATCAACCTCGATTGTGCCGCTTCTATGGCCATCTTTGGAGATTCGACCCCGGCAATTTGACTGACTAAGTCTATCCTTGACCCCCTTGTTGCCCCCGTACATTTCCTAAGGGCTTGATATTGGAGTTGTTCAAATTCCCTTTCCCAATCCCTCTGTCCTCTCCATCCTAACTCCGCTCCCCATAAGGCAATCACCCTAATCATCCCCGTGTATAGGTTTCTCCAGCTCGTGGGGCTGATGCCCCACTGAGAGTTGCCTATGCCATTAGTAAGTTGAACCTGTAAGCACTTTAGTTCCTAATTTCATTTGTTTTGAAAGGGGAAGGGCCGGAATGGGTGGTGGTGGTGGAAGTCAAGTATACATTTAGGGATTCCATTTGTTATTTCATAGGCTCGGGATGCTGAACTTCTACCCATTACTCCGTGGGTGCCAAATCCTTCTGAGGAGGCGGCAACGGAGTCGCCGCATGACATTAAGTCGAAACGGCATATAGACTATAAAAATAAAAATAAAAAGTAGGTTTAGCACATTTGGAGCATATGGGACTGCAACAGTCCTTTTTTGGCCCATACCTTTTCCGGTATCTCCCAGTCTACCCTTTTTGTAATTAAGCTAGTCCTATCTTGGTAGTCTCCCTACCACACCATTTTTAGTCTGGTTATCATTTTTAGATCGAGACTTCACCAGTCCCACGTAGCGGGGGGTTGTGCCAACCAGACTAAGTCCCACGGCACCTGAGGCGAGCCCTTGACATGCAGTGCTGCAGACAAAAATTTCGGAGTAGCCTCATGTTTGAAGTCTGACTTGGATCCCAAATGCTAGCTGTGCTGGGTAGTCAAATATATATATGTATGGTGGTCATTTGCCTCTTCGCTGAACAGAAATTCACAACATCACCACCATGTCTACAGTGCCAACACCAACCCCAGACCCTTCCTGCAACCGCCTTAGGCGGCGTAAGTTACCATCACTTGCCTGTTTCTGGCCAACCTGCGAGAGTATTTCTTACAGTGGGGACATAGCAACCAGGTGCCTATAAGGTTGAATGGTATAGCGTAGTAGTGGTGTAGAGAGCCATCAGTACATATTCTCTTGGAATGGCATTTGCGTTGATGTGGGATGTGGTATTCGCGCTGATAGATTTGTATTGATAGGTATGCGTGTCGCGTCGCGTATTTATTACAACTGTTATCTATTTCTTTGACCGTGAGATGAAGGCTGCATGGTCTTGACTTAAGGTCGTGCCATCTATCTATATACAGCTCGTATGGCCTCATCGGGCAATTTTGCCTATTCCACATTCTCGCTCCACAGTACCGAGAGGAAGGTCATGTTAACAGCACAAAAATGAAATGTCTTAGAAGATTTTATTAAAAATTATTATTCAAGCGACGTGCCTAACTATTTGACGAAGGCCAAGATGAGCTATGTAAGTTATATCTCCGAATAACGGCTTCACATGTTTGGCAAGTGGATGAGTCAAAAGCGTCAAAAAATAAGCGCCATTAAACTAAAAAGTAGTCAACAAAGCTTAAGCACAATCTAGAAATCACTACACATAGGTAAAAACGACCTAAACTTCCCAAAACGTAGGATTCCAAGCTCAGGTTCTATGAACTTAATAGTTTGTCCTTCTCCGCTTCCTGCTGCTGCACTCCCCCTCCTCCTCCTCCTCTTCCTCCTCCTCCTCCTCCTCCTCCTCCTCCTCCTCCTCCTCCTCCTCCACCACCCAATCGTCGAAATCAGTATCCAAATCGAGAACTTCTGAGATTTTCTGTTTCTTCGGGTTAGTTTTAGACTCCTGGATCGCATCCATTACCTCTATTGGCAGTACCCATTGCTCGAGACGTTCTATGAACTCATTTATTTTCCTTTTTTTTGCCCTTTTCTGTCTCGTGTTCCCTGTATCCTGGAACCGCTGGATTCGGGTTAATGAGTATGAATCCCTGGTTTTAGGCACTACGAAAATTAATTTTGGCGTAATCCCTGGTGGAAAGGATTCCATGTGCTTTTCAAGGCCAGAGTACTTGAAGTAATGTTTCAGTGATAGAGCAATTAGTTAAATTGACAAATGGCTCACCTTGATTGGATGTGTATGTGCCGTAGTCATTTGGAACAGAAAATATGGAGGCATTAACGCATCAATACTAGCGTGGTTTCCCACAATTGGTATGTTGTATACCCCACGTTCTAGCTCTTCTTGACCTTCCTCGAAGAGATGGCCTTTGCTCTCTGGTAACTGTATGGTAGATCTAGTCGTCGGCGCCGTCCTCTTTGATTTCTTTAACAAACGATAAATCTGTGAACGCAATGGATTAGATGGGACCCTGATCAGTCGAAGTATAGATACGGCTTACTTCGAATGTCCCGCCTGCCAATAATACTCGGTGTGCAAAACTCTCAAATAAAAGTCCTTTCAGGGTGCCTGGGTCAATTACCGCGAGCATTCTTCTCATTTCAGACCTTGCGTTCATCAGAAGAAGCAGCATACATCTTTCTCTGATGTAAGCAGTTGCAAAACATATCGATGTGGTCGATAGTGTCTGGTCGGTTGGGAAGATATGTAAAATCTTTCCGGTTATTTCACCGGTCGGCAAATTCCTGCAAGTGGTGTGGCCTTGCATTATAAAGGCAGCTTTGGCGTGCTCTGCAGTGAAGACTCCGTGAAGGTCATTCTTAGTGCCAACATCACTTAATCCTGCAAGCGTTCGCGGAACCCCTCCCCAGCGAATGAACCGCTGGCGTAGTTCGTGATTAGATATTTTCGAGCCAGTTAAGGCATTCCACGCCTGCACTTCGGTTAAGGTCCATGGGGGCATGTACCTAATCTTATAGGCATCAAATTTAATGCGCTTCCAGTCGTCTTGTTTGGGAGAGGCCACCACCAGAACCCTAGCAACAGGAGTCTCGGCCTTTGCGACAGCGTCTAGGATTAACCAGCAGTTTTCTTGATCGGTTAATTCCATATATCTGGCACGGCGTGGAAGCGTTACTGAGCCATCTGGGTAGTAAGCTACCCTGCCATCAGCTGTTTCTCTAATGATGGTTGCAGAGGGATATTCTGCTGTGATTCGACACATGACATAGAACGTAAAGAAGGTCTTGCCGATTCCTTAAATGATGTTAGCTTTGGAAATAATACAGAGTCAACCCACAAGTCACGACCAGCAGTAACTAGTAAAGACTAGAACATAGGTTCTACATTATCTTCCGGGCCGACACGATACATGGAGAAGAAAGAGTAAGCTACCTGGCGTTCCAGAAACTACCCAATGCTTGTTTTCCGAATCTGCAGTTATCTGTGTCCACAGTCTTTTGTATGCTTTTCTTATTAAGAGCTTGCTACCGTATTTGGGTACGCCAACCCAATAATTCCCTCCCTGCGGGAGTTCGATTCGATCCCTCTGTACCACGACATGTCTAATATTTTTCCAAAAATGGACTGCATGGTGAGTTGCCGGAAGTGGGTCTTCTTCCCTGCCTGGTGGTGGATCAGCTTAATACGCGAATGACATATTCTATTACATGGGAGGACCGGTATGGCAAACCTGAGGCATATGGAATTTATTCAATCAGTAACAAGGACGTGAGCAATATAGTTTTATAGCAAAATCACCTTTGGTAAAGACTTTATCAATTGTTGTCTTGCTTTGCGGTTGGAAATTTTGGGGGAGATCTTTAAGGACAGTACAGTTAGCAAATATGCGTAGTTAAAAATGAAATCCGAGTCTCACTTACCGGAGGGGCGCTTTACAAACACATGAATGTGTTTTCCAGGAGGTTCCATGGGAAACTCCTCTCCAATATCATTGGCTGGATGAAGGATGTTTTCATCACTGAGCTTAGGGTTTGGGGGCACTTTGTCATTGGTAATCGGAACCTCCACTTTGAAGAGTTCAAGTTCATTTGCGTCAATGTCACGAAGCTGATTGGGAATCTCTTCCCTAATGGCTCTTTTGAAATCGGCAAGGCCCGCCGTCCGGTGGATCTTCACTCTGAAGGCTCGGTCAAACTTCTGCCCCCAAAGAAGACATGTTAGGGGAACAAAATCGGACATTATATCTGGCTAGCGCTTGTCAGACTTGTTAGAATGAAAGCGGTGGGCGGAAGAGAAATACTCTTTGTTTTAGGGTGAGAAGAACAGAGAAAGAAGAGAGAGGGAAGAATTGAGGAAGCGGAGTGAGTGGAGAATGAGGGTGGAAGGGGATGGGAGTGAAGGGGTGATGATGGTGATGAAGAGGTGCTATATTAGGTACTCTGGGAGAAGTATTCTTATCTAGAAGCCCCCATGTAGCGACCAATATCCCTATATGCCCACCTACCAGAACCCGCCATTTCGTTTCCTTCTTATACTCTAAACCCTTACACTCTAAACCTCCACATGATAACAAACAAAACACGGAACAATTCGTCATTCCCGTCCTTAGTTTGCCTATCTGACACTCGCCCATTATCAATGATACTCGTCTATTTTCTCCCGCAACTCTCAAACTAAAGTCATTCAGCCGAACGTCCAACAAATGGCACGAGCGCATGCCAAATCGAGAGTCATATCAAATCCTGTCCGGCTCTCAAATCAGAAGCAACTTGCTCAACAAAACCCAAAATTCAACGTTACAGATAACACATGCGAGGGTAAACCAAAAACCCACCCGACTACAACTCATAAGTACGAATTCCAAACTAATAATCAAGAAAATGTAAAACCAACGACGCAACTACCATAAACGAGAGTCGTGTGGAAACCTGGCTAACTCTTACACTTGCGTAAGTGGGTTACGCCCGTGTCAGGAAATCTCCATTTCCTCCATAACGTATGTAGATGTTGTATTTACGTGTACTTCTTCAACATCCATAACTCCCTTCGCTTACGTAACCTCGAGCCCATCTTGGCGTCTTTCTCCGAGTCTCCATATCAATGTCGAAAGCTACATCACTGTCACCGACCCCTACAAGCACCAACATGCCCCACAATATTGACTCCCTGCAGAGTCGCCACCTTTCGGAAATGTCACGCCCTCTGACACCAACGCCCATATCCTTCGAAATATCTGCAGTCTTGACACCCCCGGGATTGCTACCCCCCGCCACCTCTTTAATCACCCACAGGTTCCTGCAAGACAATCTCTTCCCACTTCCCAGCCAACTTATTAAAGTCCGCCTCGACCAATCCCTCCCTGGGCCTGGCAGCTCTTACCTTTCCACCTTTCCACCGGTCCCACCAAGAATAGCTACCACTCCGCACCTGTCATGAATAGCCGTATTGATGCCCGCCTCCGCTACCTCATCTTGAGTGTCTTTCCACCTTCATCGTAGTAGAATGGAGTGGGAGTGGGAGAGAAAGAATAGAGGGCATAATGGGTATGCAGGGCCTGGAGACCCTCATGTTAGGCAAAAGAGTGAAATGGGCGGCATCGGCATACGGCAGAGATATTTCCGTCACAGAAAATAGCGGAGAAAATTCTGAAGGAACACAAGGGGCATCATCAAGGCCTAGTATGGGGAGGAGATGATTATGAGCACAGGATAACAAATGTGCAACTATCGGATGATTTAACAGGAGCGACCTTTGCAGAGTGGAGCAGAAGAGGGGGACACAGTGCAGCGGCAACAGTGCGTTCGCAATTCTACTTTGGAGAACTGGCAACGATCATGGACACGGAACTACTTGGAATAGAAACGCATGGAAAAATAGCAACAAATTGGCAACGGACATTCAAAGAGCGATAACAAGAATCACGAACTTAGATGGGGAAAAGCTAGTTCATAGGTGGAAGAAAGAGTCATTGCGAGTCAGAGAAAAGAGAAGAATACCCTAGTGTGAAAGGACATAGTGGAGTGATGGGAAATGAATTCGTAGATCTGATGGCAAAGAGAGCAGTATACATGAGACGTCTGTCAAACCGACCCCAAACTGCAACCCCTGCAGGCATTAGATACCAATTCAAGGCAATCATGTGCCAGAAGCAAGTTAAGAACTGAAATCGCAACGCAATCAGAGGATATGTCTGCATAGTTACGGAAAGAGGCCCGATGAAGACGTGGTTACATCAAATAGGACAAGCACCGGACAACAAATGCTTATGTGGGGGACCACAAAACGCTGCACATCTCCTTTCATGCAAGCTAGTCGGAGATGGGAAGGGAATGAACACGGAGCAGATAGAGGAATATCAGGAATGGTGCGAGGCAGTATACTCCTTTTGGACAGGCATATAAGGTCTTTTCTTTATTTCCTTTTGGGGTCGAGATAAACATGTAGAGCTGGTACAGCTCAGGGGTAGGATAATCCAGCCAGGTCTTCACTCGGGGATACATACCCTCATCATATGTATGAAACATGAATATGAGAAAGGATTGTCCAAAAAACAAAACAAGAGTGTCTTTCCCATCCCCTCATATTCTGACGCGAGATCCATGGGGCTCGACTCCAAAAGCTGGGTTGCGCAGCTACCGGTAGAGCACAGGAGGGAGCATATACCCATGCCCTATGTTGGTGGTAAGGATGATGAGTGTCAATACTATACCGGAGGGGGGGAACTGGTGAAACCGGTGCATGCAGATGGCCAAAGGTATCTCAATCGAGTGCCAAGTTGGATTGTAGTTGACGAGCAGGTTGACCATCTCTCATGGGACAGAATCTGGAAGAGTTTTAATCTCAACATATAGGTCACGTCATCAGACCGTGACCGACTACAATTATATGCCACTCATCTCAAACTTCTCTCCAATAGTAAGCACTATGACAATCTTAGAGTCAATATGTTGGGTATTTTGAGGAACACCACAACCCCGGGGGCATATTTGAGGGGGTATTCGCCGAGTTTGGGGGCGCTGTACATGGCCT
>Ga0307511_10003518_pt1 | contig 16086 bp, 10 predicted proteins | sample 13_EM_MG_FD_200266 | JGI IMG/M metagenome (GOLD analysis project Ga0307511, IMG submission 200266) | Populus trichocarpa ectomycorrhiza microbial communities from riparian zone in the Pacific Northwest, United States - 13_EM | ecosystem: Host-associated > Plants > Roots > Unclassified | place... | reverse complement strand
TGCCATCTTCATCACTCTATAAACGTGGAAACCCAAATCTCTGGCTTTTATTCATGATTAAAGTCATTTCTAGATTTTTTAGACATTCAAGTGAGATTTAGGGTTCAATAAGAGAGGATCAATGGTGAAAATAGAAGAACAAAGTTGTTGTGGTTAAGTTGACTCGGTGGTTGTTGAGTTGGGATATGAAGGAATAGATGGTAGACTAATCTAGTGTTTTTGTCCACTTGAGTTCTTAATTATTATTCCATCTCCATGACTATTTCCATCTTCTTCTTCAGTGATATTGTTTATACTCTGTGATTTGGGTTTATTGGAACTTATTATTGAGGCAGCTCATCCATAGAAATTTGGTACTTGCTTCAACAAACCACTAAAATGTTGTGTGGTTAATATTTGAGAATGCGCGAAAAAAGCATCGTACTAAATTTGGGTTCCCGACTGGATGAAGAGAGATGTGATTACTTAATTTATTTGGATTTTCGGGGTTTATTAGATTTTTGGAAAGGTAATACGATATCATTGGTTTTGAGAGGAAATAACATTGGGATTTTGATGATTTTTGAATAATAAAATTAAGTTTTTTCTTGATTCATTTGTTAATAGAAAGAGAAGAGGGATAGCTCTCTTATTCTAGCAGAAGTACGTATATGAGCTATGGGATTTAATTCTTAATTTTGTATGAGTTATTGATCAAAGAAAAAGCAATGATGTGAGAAGTCTATATATATAATTTCTCCTACGTACTCCGTTGAACCTTTTTTCCTAATAAAAATTGATAGAAAATCTACAACATATACAGAGAAATGTGAAGTTCTTCAATTGAGAATAAATCGTTTCAAAAGGACGTAGGAATCTCCTTGTAGTGAGTGAAACTCCAAGAAAATTAAACAACCTGCTGGGGAACATCCATACAACTATCCTCCGATCCCTTCTTTTCTTTTCAAGTAGGCAGGCAATAAAACGTATTTAGCATAGCCAAGTTCAAAAAAAAAACAAGAAGAAGAAGAAGCAATGAAATAAGGGAAAAGATGAGGTTCTCTTGTTAAGCACCTTTCATTTGTACCATAATTTTGTCCTTGGAATGATTAGAGAGCCCAAAAACGTGTTATTCACCCCAGAAAAATCCATTTTCAAAAAGTCCCTTTCTCTTGATGACCTAAATCATTCACATGGAAGCCAAGGAAGAAAATGAAAAAAACGAATATAGTGGATGGTTATTGAGGTCTCAGTCTTCCTATAGCGTATTCTCTAATTAATTCCAATATTAAAAAAAAAAACAAATTACAAGGATGGTGTAGATAAACTTAGTAGAAAGTATTGTTATATATATATATATATATATATGGGAATGGATGAAAGGTCGTTTATCACTTTTATAAATGCCCACCTCTTAGCCCCAACTTGCTTCCATTTTCTGCATCTCTCCTACTCAGATTCGTAGGAACAAAGAAGAGAGAAACCCCAGAGCAAAAGATCCTTACTTTCTCTCCTTAATAACTACTATCTCTACAACCCCTACTTTGGTTTATTTCCTCCCAAGGTTAGTTACCAAAACACTGAGACATATATCTCGTTGTATTCTTGAGTGCTTCACTTGTTTGGGGCTTATCAATCTTCTGATCTTCTTATCTCTTCTTCATCATAGTGACTGAGGAACCCCATCAGATGAAACTTTTAATTTTCTAAAAAAGATTTACTTACAAACGTTTCTGTCACTCTCTGCCGTTTCAATCTCCAGATTGAAGCATTACTAGTTCATCCCTTTGTTTTGTTTCTCAATTATTTTCATATCCATGAAACCATAACAAGGGCTAATTCAAGAGCTAGCTGCAGGCGTTCATGGAACCCCTTTCTTCTGTTTATTTTGTCTTCCATCATGAGCTATTCAGTGCTCAAGAGTATTCCTGCTAAATATGCTATGAATTATCCTTATATATAAATCATTCTTGAATTAATTACTAGCTAGTAGTTCAGTAATTTTATTACTCTCTTTTCTGCTGTCTTCACCCAGTTTGTGTTTTGGATCAGCTAGCTAGGCAGCAGCTATGGCATACCAAAATGAACCCCAAGAGAGCTCTCCCCTGAGGAAGCTGGGGAGGGGAAAGGTGGAGATCAAGCGGATCGAGAACACCACCAATCGCCAAGTCACTTTCTGCAAAAGGCGGAATGGTTTGCTCAAGAAAGCCTATGAATTATCTGTTCTTTGCGATGCTGAGGTTGCACTCATCGTCTTCTCCAGCCGTGGACGCCTTTATGAGTACTCTAACAATAGGTATATACTTAGTTCCTCGGCTCATGAATTCTCCATGTTGCAAACCCTCTTCAAGTGCTCAAAGTTGGTTTTTCTTGCTTTCTCATCCAAAGGGATTTGTTTTTTCTTTTTGCTTATGTCAGTGTTAATTTTTATTGCTTTGGTTTTGAGCTGTTTCTTTAATTGGTTTTCTTCCATCATCATTTTCTTTCTTCAATTGGTTTTCAACGTTTGTTGTGGGGAAAAAAAATAGGAGCCTGGTGTCAAGGTTTTTAGCTTCTGAGCTAGATCTTCGGGTGTCTTTAAAGTAAAAGAACACAATCATTCTTTATGCTGCAGTTTGGATTGAATTTCTTCTCAAAATACAATTCACTTGTCTTTCTTTCTTCTATTTCTTTTCTTTTCCTTGTATAAGCATAATTAATGTTTTGTTTTTCCTTTTCTTTTATTTTATTTCACCCTTAGATGATTGTGATGCATACATGATTTTGAGTTCTTGGTACATAGATCTGGTGTATTAGATAGACATAGAAGCACAATTATAAGTGTAATAAGGTAGTAGAAACAAGTAGAGGGCTGGGAAAATGTATGCAGGCATGTGATATCAGCCTCTTTATCTCCTCCCTTGATGTTAAGTTTGCTGTTTCCTTTTTCTTTCTTTCCCATCATTCCTCTTGAACTCTACCTCTCTCCTTTACTCTTTTCTTGCACATACATGCATGTTTGAGTCATCTCTAGGGCTAAAGAGATTACCTATAGCTAAAGCTGTCATCTTCTCATTAGTCCAAACCCTCCCATCTCTTCTCACTTCCAAAATAGCACGTCAGTCGGACATAAGAAGAAAAGAGTACAAAGTCAAATTAAATGTGAAAAAAAAAGAAAGGGTTTTTTTATATGTCATGTCACCAAACACACAAACATATATTACTAGGGTTTCAAAATCCAAATCCCCAAATGGGTTTCTTCATCTTATTTTATTTTTCCAAAACAATCACTAGGATCTCTCAATTTAGGATTCTTTTTCCTCTAATTCACACGAATTTCACAAAATCTCTGTTCGAACCCACGTGGGGAAAGTGAAAAGCTTTTTGTTTTTCAAGCATAGCCCTAGTTAGGGTTCATATTTAAGTAACCACTTGAAGTCATCAAAATTGAACCGAAACTTTAGTGCAAACTATTAAATCAACCATGTGGATTCTTCCATAACCAGTCAAAAATTAAGTTAGATTTCACCTAGATTTTTACCCTTTTTAACCTCGGTAAGAAGGGTACAGTAACTGGTTAGGGTTTAATAGCCAGTTCAATATATCAGATTGTTGTTTTGGTTTATGAAAAGAATCTTTGGTCACGTCACACACGATTTTTCAGTTCTTGACTACTGACAAAAGGGTTCAAGTCATGATTCATGAAAATGAACCATAAATTTTGAACTCCCAATCTGCAAAAAAAAAGAAGAAGAAGCAATACCACACAGAATATTGTCCATTTCTTCTCCTTAGATCCCTCCCTCTCTCTGTTATTTTCTTTCCCATAGTGAAAGAGAGATGGAACAACGAGAAAGGGTTAGCTAAGGTCATGATGATGCCACTGTTGGTCATTGTTGAGTGTGGTTTGCGTTTGTTCAAGATCTTGAATATATGTATGTATGTATGTGTATGTATGTACGCAAGTTCTTTTAGGAAGAGAGAGTTAATACAGAGAGAGAAAGAGAAGAGACGATGTACGACAAGTGCTAGCCAATGGGAGACTTCTGTCAATTTTGGCTTTTTTAATGTAAATAGAAGCGTAAAACTCTAGCAGCTGCTGCTGCTGCTCCTCTCTGAGAGTTTCAGTCACATTCAAGAAAACAAAAAAAAATAGTTTTTTATCTTATTACAAATGAAATAGAATATCGAGGTGGGTAATAGATGGTGGCTCAAGAGATTATCCACCATAGAAGAAAAAAAGAAAAATAGATATTGCCCACCATGTAATGAGGAATTGACAAGTGGGATAGATGTGACCGTTGATTTAGCTTGGCCAATCATGTTATAGGACTCAGTGACAGCTTGGCAGAGACAGCCAATCACTGGCTCGACGAAGTTAAGGTATCAGAAAATCTAGATATCTGGGTCTTGTCTTAATTGACAAAATGTGTTCACATCTTACTGTTATTATTATGGCAAAATTTTAGGATGCACAAAGAACTGGGTGGAGGTTTTCCCATCCATCTTCTTCTTTAGGGTTTTAAATGAGTTAACTTAATGGAGTTATTAGTTGATTTGACTCTTTGATTTGAATGTTCTTACCTTAAAATCATGGCTTAACATCATCCGGTGTTGGTACAGGGGCATGATTTTGCTCTCTCCCTCTTCAGTCAATTTCATCATTTATTTTGATATATAATTTTCTTTTTCCCTAATGTTAAGCCTCTACTGTCACATCTTTAAATTACTAGAGGGATATGTAACTGATAACTAGTAACTTCACATAAAATACTGTACAATATAGATTTAAAAAAGGAATTTTATATAAAATTTGAACTCTCAATTTTATTTTATTTTTGTTATTTGGATGAGTAGTTTGTCTAAAGCAATAGCTAATATGGAGGGTATTAAGAAACTGCCTCTAGTTGTTGACACAAAAGCCTTGAAGCACGTATTTTACTCGCTAATTCACACTTCTTGGCTGTGCTCTTACCATCTTGGAAAATAAATGGATTTCAAAAAAGTACATGGTTTCTTAATCTATTTGAAATGATTTAATAATGAAAAATAAAATCAAATGTAAAGTCTTAAATGTAATAAAAAATAATTTTCGATGTTTTTTGAGTGTTTTTTTTTTTATAATTTTGAAATCTTCATATTTATATGTCCATATAAAACATAGGAAAAATCATCAATTCTCAAAATTATTGGAGAAAAACACCTACATATGCATTATCGATCAACTACACAAATAGGAAGTAACCATTCGAAGAAAATTAAAGACTAGAGACATCAAAAGTTGACAAACATGTGTACATGTGTTAATGTAATCGTGTGCAAGTGTCATGTCAGTTGAGTTACCAGTGCTAAGTGTTGCTTCCGTTAATGTTATAACAAATTATCAATATATGTAAGTACTAATTTTAAAGAATATTGCTATTAAATAGTAATTAAGCTATCTTTGGATACATAGAAGACCATGGGAAGTGAAAAGTTTCCTTGATAAAAGGAGTTGTGGTTTTCAATATATATATATATTCAAGAATGACATGAGAAGTCTCTTAATACAGGCCTCCAATGAAAAGGAAATGAAGAATAATTTTCCAATTACTTTCGAGTAAAAAGTTATCTATGTTCAATATTTTCTTTTCTTTAAAAAAAAGAGAGAACAGAATAGAAGAATGTATAGATCTGTCTGTTTTTTGTTCTTTGATAACTAGAATAGTGTATGTTTCAGTTTCTTGGTAAGAGGTTAGATGTGAAGTTCTTATAATACTATAACAAAATATACTTCATCATTTGAGGGGTGGAGGAGATCTTACAAACAAACTACTGAACCCAATTCCCTTTTACTTTTAGTAACATCCCAATTTTGGTGTTGAGATATTGTGATAAGGTAAAGTTATATACTTTGGCCAAAGTAATTTACAGGATGAAGCCTTCTTCTCCCTGATTAGTGACTTTCTGAGGTATTAACATCAGAGTTCTGAAGATTATCCAAAAAAACATCAGAGTTCTGAAATTTATTAGGGCCAGAGATTTAATATTCTTGAAATCCTCAATTGCAGATAATTATGAAATTTAAGATCAAAATGAAATATCCACAGGATCACTTATTTATGACTAAAATTTGTTTTTGGGGTGACATTCTTCCACATTATTAGAATGCACGTTGTGATGACACTTGCTTTTTCTTGATGGAAATGATGACATGAATGCGCAGTGTCAAATCTACAATTGAAAGGTACAAAAAGGCATGTGCAGATTCTTCCAACAACGGGTCAGTTTCTGAAGCCAATGCTCAGGTATCATTTATCAGCTCTAACAATTGTTTACATGTGCAGATTCTTCCAACACTTTGTTATAATCCTTTGTGTCCTACTGGTTTTTGGTTTTGGATACTGATTAGTTTGTAATGTATGCACTAGGGCTGAAAAAAGGCATACAGAATTATGATATTATAGAACAAAATTACCAATTAACAGTATTTTTCTTTCTTTTTTAATAAATTACAGTATAGTTTTTCGTGAATTTATGTGCGAGTGTTTACACTGAATTTCAAAATGTGCATGTACGTTTTGAGGCTAGTGTAGAACCACAGAAAGACAGTATATATGGAACTACCAGCATATAACAAAATCCTTTTTATGAAATTTTATCGTCGATGTTTTACACTAAATTCTCTCACTATTCATTAACAGCGTAATTAACAACATGCTGTTAAATTATAGAAGGAGTTCAAGCAATATTCCTAACAATCATTTATTGCCAATATTTGTCAAATACCCTTTGTGATAACCTCATTTGTGTAAAATCGATTAAATACATACCTATTTAATTTTGCTTCTCAGAGTGGAGGTTTTTTCCTACTGCATTGGGAGTCATGAGTGTAAACCTGCATTATAGCCAGTTTTGTGTACAGAAACCCTTTTCCTTCCTCTGTTGCTGTGGCCCTATTGTATCAATTTATTTCCAGTTTGATTCGGTATTATATACATGTTTCCAAGAAGTATAAGAGAGAAATGTACATCACTGATATTTTCTACTTATATTTTGAGTTCTAATCTGAACTCGAGGATCTTAATCTAGTTATTTATAATGTTTTATTGCCTTTTGCTTTTGCATTTCAGTTCTATCAGCAAGAAGCTGCCAAGCTGCGCTCGCAAATTGGTAATTTGCAGAATTCAAACAGGTATGATCATTTGTGATCTTGATCAATTTGTTAGATAAAATTTGTTTTTCCTCTTCCAAACTCCGTTTAAGCAAATGAATTTTCAGGAATATGCTGGGTGAATCACTTAGTGCATTGAGTGTGAAGGAACTTAAGAGCTTGGAGATAAAACTTGAGAAAGGAATTGGTAGAATTCGTTCGAAAAAGGTCTTTATTCTAGTACTCAAATGATTCTCTCTTTTTTTAAGTCAAATATCACTTTAATTTTCCTTGTATTGCCACTAACAAGTTTTGTTTTGTCTTGTTTTCCTTTTGTTTTTTAATTCCTCCCTCAAACCTGCCAGAATGAGCTGTTGTTTGCTGAAATTGAGTATATGCAGAAGAGGGTAACAACTTTTGTGCTCATATTCACCATGACTTCTTCTATTTGAGATAAAAAAATCAAGTTTTTGCCAATTTAATGATCCTATGGTGAACCTCTTCTATTGTATTTTCACTCCAAAAATTTTCTTTGATTCATTGAATGAAAATGCAAATTGCAGGAGATTGACTTGCACAACAATAACCAGCTTCTCCGAGCAAAGGTCTTTCTACTTATCTATTTATCAATGCCTTGTGTGTGTCTGAACTTGGATCTTAATATCTTAGATCGTTGGTGGGTTGTTTTTATTTAGTAAATATGACACTACGTGGGGCTTATGTTGATGTTGCAGATTGCAGAGAATGAAAGAAAGCGACAGCACATGAATTTGATGCCGGGAGGTGTCAACTTCGAGATCATGCAGTCTCAACCATTTGACTCTCGGAACTATTCTCAAGTTAATGGATTGCCGCCTGCCAATCATTACCCTCATGAAGACCAGCTCTTCAGTTAGTGTAAGTATTTCCTTTGCAATGAGCTGTAGTTTTTCATCAATTAATTACTGATGAGCATATAATTAACTACTTTGATCTGGATGGGTTTCAGTAGCAGCAGCGGCTGAATGGTTCGTGGTCTGTAAAAATTTATTGGAAGGATATAATAACTGATGCTGTGCCTTCTAATTCTCATAATCATTTGATCTTTCAATTAGTTAGATGATGATTTACGCATTCTTATTGAGATTTTTACCATTGGATGATAAGAGGGAATTGCAATATTTAGCTGTTGTACTAAAAGTAGACTGCTGTTATCAGCACCCCATGCTCACTGAAGAACTAGAAGATTACCCAACCTAGTTTTACTTCACTGAACCGTTTGCATGCAAGAACTTAAAGCGTAATCTGATTTCCCAAGTGACAAGTATATGTTTCTAACTCCTTGACGAATCTGCTGCTGATTCCTTTGCTGGTTTATATTATTCTTATGACTACAAACACAATACTTTTCAACTAGCTAGTGAATGAATAATCATTTCCTTATGTTGCAGTTAAAAAGCACCAAGTGCAGCAACTCCTCGCATTTCCATATTCCATGGAGAGTACCTACTATTTCACTGAGCGCAAAAGCTGCAAGTACGCTAAAACAAAAATCTGAAGTAGCATAACTCAAATTTGTGCCGGTGGAGAGCCTAGTACTCTTCCTCCATGTATTGCTTTTCCAGTCCCAGTTAAGACATAACAAATGTCAGATAAGGATTTCTTTTCTGCATGTTTCATGAAGGCACTAAGATGCTGTGACAGTACTTGTGACTAACTTATTATATATTTTGTCTTATATTTCTTATCTTTCATCTTGTAATATTTCTTCGCGTATCTAGTATTGCTTTTCATTCAAACCCTTCCGTGACCCAGAATCAGGACTACTGCCTTAGCATGCTGTTCATCAGCGGTACATGTAATAGAGGCCTCTATATTTTGCTGCCAGCTTAATATACAGTTTACATCTTTCATGTGTGAGTTCAGCACGAGTAATTAATTTTATGGTTATTTTCTTTGTAACAGAGCCTCTTGATGTCTATTTGTAAGCATTGCGAGGTTTTTAAAGATTAAATTAATACGTAAGCTGAATGTCTCGCAAAAGGTACAAATTGCTTCAGCTGCTCAATCCAGTGCATGCCTACGTACAGGCTGCAGCAAAAGGCAAAGGGTCTGGTGTAGGTAAACCTAGAGCAACAATAATGTAGCTGTAGTAGTTGAAGAGCTAGAGCTTTCAAGATGTGCTTCGTGAGTGAGAGCATACGTAGTTCACCGGGTCAGGAGGTGGTGTTTGGTGACAAGAGATTCGTAACTGTAGTAGAAAAGCCACCATGGAGTTTAGACAGTGTTCATACGTACTGAAAGAAGAAGATCTATGGTAACAACAAAGAATCAACATTTTTAAGCAGAATGATTCCTTTTTTGCGATTTTGAAGTTGAAATTTAATGCCAAGCTCTCTAGCTATGGGTTTCGCAAGTAAGTGGCCATGAAAAATGCATCAAGGTTCAGAAAAGGATTTTGTACGATCATAATGGTGTCATGTTCATGCCATGAGGATTTTGTACGATCAAAAGGATTAATTCTTTTATACGAAATCCAGTTTAAATCATGTAATTTAATATTGGGTTTAAGCTAACAACTTAAATTTGTTCTTTGACAAGTATACAATACAATACATGTAAGATACCATGTGGTACATATAATCTCCTAACTTGAAAGATTAAACCTTAAAGAAACTTCGCTGACAAAACATGTAAAAATGGAGTTATGAAGACTAGGGCTGGACATAACATCTTCAAACTTGTTTCCTTTTTAATGTTTGTGGAACACTGGAATCATTAATGAATTTAACTCTTTCTAATTGCAGGCATTTAATTATTGTGCAAGCTATAACAATTTTTTTAAAGGCAAACACCATCCAAAAATTTAAAAATTGGACAAGAAAATTTCTTTAAGTTTGACAAATATCATGAAAATCGTCTTTTGTATCCAAAATGTCCTTAGCAACTATTTAAGAAACAATTAAATTAAAGAAAGAATATAAAAATGGACTTGATTATATTTTAGTATATATAAGATTAATAGAAATTTCTAAGGCTACCAAATTGGGATTTAACTAGATGTTGGAAGGTTTAAAAAACTAAATTATTAGATCAGAAAGTAAAATCTTGAAATTTTACAAAATATGACTAAAAATATCCATATCAAAACCAAAAAAAAAAAACATAATTTCAATTTATAAGTACAAATAATCATTGTTTTGGACAAAATCAAAATCAAGTGAAAGTAAAAAACACATAGAGAAGGAAAAACAATAGTAATGCTAAACAACAAGAAAAAATGAAAAGAAATAACTCTGATAATATACATGGATTATTGGATTAGTGGGATGTATAAATAGGTCCTATTTTAAAATCATGATACAATGATTTATATATCATTGTCATATTTTTTTTCATGTTTAGTGTTGCTAAATTAGAAAAAACCATATGTGTGACTATATATTAAGAAATAATAAATATTGCAAGGAATAACCAGAAAAGGAAATGAAATGGAAATAAATTGATTTTAGATGAGAATCATTATTAATAAATGTAGAGATGGCAATTTAATTTGAACCCGATGGATACTGACTCAAACCGACTTGAATTAGTGGATTTTTTAGATAGTTACCTTATCCGATGGGTAATAAATATTGTATGAATATTATCAAATACGAACTATACCTAACCCGATATATAGTAGGACAATGGATATCCATATGGATATCAAAAACTCGATGGATAAGGTATATATATCTAAATTTTGACTTGATGGGTAATAAGTAGGATATTAATATAGAAAAACCTAACATATGGATGTCTATTGATATTCCTAAATAGATGCACAAAAGATTAAAAGTAAAATATGTTGTTCAAAGATTAAAGCAACTTAACAAATTAGAAGGGGGTGAATCATGTGTATTACTAAGTTTTACAATTAATAAAATTACTTCAAGTAAATGTAATAACAAACAATATAATTAAAGTATTTAGAGTAAAGAGTTAAGGGAGCAAATTTGCAAAACAAAAATTTAACATAGTTCAGCAAATCTATATTCACAACTCAGGTGTCATACTGTACTTAAATGTTGTATTCTTTAATATGTCCAAGCTTTAGAGTACAATTGTCATTTGATGAATCCATATTATACCACTTGAAAAAATCGTTCTATAAGATTTTTCCCCAAACGCTATATTTATGTATTGTCACGATTCAAAGTTCAACACTTGTCAGATTTTTCAGGCTTTTCACCCTTCATTTTGTATGAAATAAATTCAAAACCCTAACTTGTTGATTATAATAAATCAAAAACCAAATGTATAAGGATGAATTCCAAAGAAGTAATCTTTGAACAAATCTAAAAGTTTCATGAAGAATACTCTCACAAATAAGTTTTAATTCTGAATAATCAATTTATCATCCTAAATACAAGCTAAATAACTCTATTTAATTATGCTAGGCAAAACATCCTAAACAAGGCTAAATTTTAAAAAAAAAAAAACTCTAAATAAAAATAAATAAATAAATTAGAATAATATGGAAAATTCTAGATAGTAATTTCTAGTCCTTATCAGAATGCCTTTTCTAATGCCTGATCATAAAAAAAATAACCTCATAGAAAACAAGGCTTTTAGAATCTTCTGGATAAATATTAGCCCGATCCAATAATTGGATCGAAAGTTATGTTTATTAATATAAAACTACACATTTAAAAATAAGACTATTCTGCGTGCAAGTAGGAAATCAAGTTGAATCCACAAGTCTTGTAGGAAATAAACTCAAATATATCTTGAATTAGCCCATTAATTGTGTCATTAATTTTCTTAGATGTTGTCCTTGTAATAGGTCAAATTGATAGATGTAATGGATCCTACCATATCGCTTTATGATTATCATCAAGTAATGTCCTAGTTTACCACACTTTAAACAATTTCCTATTATTGGCTTTGTGTATGGGTTGGCTAGCTTAGGAAGTTTATTCAACCTTTCTACCATTATGTCATCCTTCTTAGTAGCCTACTAATGGGAATTTATTAGGTTGCTTGAATAGTCTTACCATTCAGAGCCTTGACTTACTAGTTCTTATGGTTTGGCTCAAATTAGTTGCTATTGTACTACAACTTCTATAATAGTATATATGCTTTCAAAGCTAAGTTTAGCACATCATTAAGCGTATGCACCATCTATGCATCAATTTATCTCTAATAGCAGGATCCAAACCTTCCAAAAACATAGCAACTATTTGGCCCTCAATCTCTTAGAACTAGTTGCACTCTATCATATTTATAAAGTCAGTAGTGTATTCATGAACAATTTTTCTATCCCAAGTACACTTTTAATATTTAAAAGACAAATATTATTCAAAATCTAAGGGTAGGAATCAATCTCTTAACATATTCCTAGTTAAAACCAAAAATAAAAAATAACCTACCTTGTATGACAATATCACCTTAAACCCTTCTACACCAGGAAAACATTCCTCTTTTAGCCTAATTACAACCATTTGTGCCACATTTATTTATGATATTTGTCGCATGCTCACGGTGGAGCGCGGCGGAGCGGCGACCCTCGATTTATTTCGGGTTTTTTTATTTAGGAATAAAGGAGTCGTCACATAGTATTTTGATCACTAGGAAACCTAACTGGTCTTTCAGAGATTCTAAAGCAAGGGACTGGTTGCGTAAAGGGAAGGTTTTAGCACTCCTAGTACGCCCTACCTTAAGGTAAACTGCTTGGTGTTTGGTTTGCCTTATAATTGCTATGGTGTTGGTGTTTTCTAATCCCATTAGTTTTTCTAAGTTTGATTCAAACTAAATTTATTAAGATAAAAATCCAAGGAGATACCATGTGCTTTAAAAGCTCATTTTTCCCTTAGTATTTCAAGAGTTTACGACTCGTAAATCGTAAGGAGAAGGGACAAAAATTTAGAAATCTAAAGAAATTTAGGGCGCTTTAAAAGCCTATTTTTGCCTTAGTGTTTCATACTCTCACGGTTCGTAAATCGTGGAGTAAAAAATTGAAATGTCCTCGATTATAATTAAGCCTTCTTTAAAGGATGTGTGATGACTTATTAATCCTAAAAAATTATTTTGGATATTTACCACATAGGGTTTCTTTATCCAAATATTAACAGTGAATAATAACAAGTTATTCCCAATAATATTTTGGATATTCATCCCTTTGGGATTTCTTTATCAAAACATTAAAGGTGAATAATAGATGAATTATTCCTAAAAAATTATTTTGGATATTTACCACTTAGGGTTTCTTTATCCAAATATTAATAGTCAATAATAAGAAGTTATTTCCAATAATATTTTGGATATTCATTCCTTTAGGATTTCTTCATCCAAACATTAACGATAAAAAATAGATGAATTCTTCCCAAAATAAGATTTTTATATTTTTTGGAATATTGGTCAATACCCTTTGGAGTTTTACAAACATGTTGTAAAATCCAGAAATGCAAGAAAATAATTTTTGTTGTGTTTAAGAAATCCATGCCAAAACACATTTTCGAAACTTCAAATATTTTTTTTTTAATATATAAAAAACGTTCAAAACATGTCAAGGTATTGGCCGTATGTAGCACACAAGAAAACATTTTTTATATTTTTGTCAAAACGCAAACATCACAATTAGACGTAAACATCAAAATGGAAAGCAACAAGCCATCATACATATTATAAGAATTACAAGAAACTTAAAAAAAATTGTAACAAAAATTGTTCAAAGCCAAATCAACTTAAAATTATGTAACTAGAAAGGAATAAACTCGTATGCATGAGTGAGCCAAAGTTCTGAAACTGAAAATTTGAAATCAAACCCCTATGTCTGTGCCTCACAACCCCATTATTTCCTCACCTTAAAAACAAACTGCTTTATTCATTTCACCACCCCAACAGAGAGAAACAAAACAGAAATTGGGAAAGCATGCTTTATTACAAACAAAAAGACAAAGTCATGGCCGACTAACCTTTCCTCCAGCAGGCGTAAGAAGAGAAAAGAACAAGAGGGTCCCTAAAGTTCCCGCAGCTGGAGCACTAGGGAAGAAACACCTGCAGATCCTGTTTTGCAGGAAATGAAACAAAGACTAAGAAACAGCTCACGCGTGCCTCCTGATGGACGAAAACAATGACGTTAAAGTTATGATGTGCTAGTGGAGTCTGTGTTCTCTTGCTCTTTCTTGTTTTTCCTGCCGCTTGCCTCTCTTTTTCTCCTTCTTTTTTTCTCTTCTCCTCCTTTTTTCTCCCATTTCTTCCTCTTTTCTGTCATGCTTCCCCTTTTTTTTTGTTCTCTTCTTTTCTCGTTTTTCATGCTCTTTCTTTCTTCTTGTTTTGCCTCTGTCTGCCTTTTTTTCCTTCTGTTTCTCCCCCTTTAGGTCAGTAGAGACAACGTATATATATTTTATACACAGCTCTTATTAGGAAATATTCAATGCATTAATCTAGGATGCAAATCCCAACTGATTTGTAGCCAAATAATACAAATGAGGAAACTGCAATATTCTAATTGATTATGTGCTGATTCTAGTGATTTATTTCCAACATTAACACATCATCCCAGCCATCTATGATAGGGATAAAATCCCAGCCATTAGATGATGGTGAGGTTTTTCTCTTTATGGCATTTTGCAGCTGTCAAAAGTTGTTGTTTCCTATGAATTATAGCTGCACAAAAACATGATTTTCCTTATTCAGTGTGGTAGAAATCCCATCATTTATGATGATCCAGCCCCCTCTCCAACTTCCAATATCCTTTTTCAATTAAATCCCTCATTTTAGCACTTTTCAATTCAGTCCTTGGTCCAAAAAAAATCCTTTGAATCAGGCCCGCGAACTTTGGCTAAACCCTTCTCGCGGCAGGATTCTCTTCTTTCACTTTAGATATTCAAATAGAAATATCTTGAGATTCTGATATTGAAATCAAGCGATTCAAAAGCCCAAATTCATCTACACTTCCAGGACTACAACTTTGATGAGGATTTGAAGTGAGATAAAATCGTTTTAGAGAACAAAATCTGGTAGTAATCAGGTTGGTCAAAAAGGATCTCCTAATCTAATTCAGAAACTGACAATGCCAAGCATCCCGATATGGCTGAAAGTATGACCTAAGAACAAATCAAAAAAACTTGTGACAGAAATAGAGTCTTTACTGCAGAACTCGGGTCAGGATCCTTCTCGCGGTAGAATTCTCTATTTTCATGTTAGAAATTTAAACGGGAATATTATGAGCTTTTGATATCGAAATCTAGCGATTCAAAAGTCTCAAATTCATCTACCCTTGTAGAGCTATAACTTTCATGAAGGATAAAAAATGAGATAAATTTGTTTTGAAGAACAGAATTGCAACCAAACTCGGCTGGAAACCTTCTCGCGGCAGGATTCTATGCTTTCACGCTAGATTTCAAACAGGAATATCTTGAGCTTATGATATCAAAATCAAGCAATTCAAAAGCCCAAATTCATTTACGTGTCCCAGACTACAACTTTGATGAGGGATTCGAAGTGAGATAAAATCATTTTAGATAACAGAATCTGGCAGGAATCTGGTTGGTCAAAAAGGTTTTCTCTGCTTTCATGTTAGAAATTTAAACGGGAATATTATGAGCTTTTGATATCGAAATCAAGCGATTCAAAAGTCTCAAATTCATCTACCCTTGTAGAGCTATAACTTTCATGAAGGATAAAAAATGAGATAAATTTATTTTGAAGAACAGAATTGCAACTAAACTCGGCAGGAAACCTTCTCACGGCAGGATTCTATGCTTTCACGCTAGATTTCAAACAGGAATATATTGAGCTTATAATATCAAAATCATGCAATTCAAAAGCCCAAATTCATTTACGTATCCCAGATTACAACTTTGATGAAGGATTCAAAGTGAGATAAAATTATTTTAGATAACAGAATCTGGCAGGAATCTGGTTGGTCAAAAAGGTTTTCTTGATCTGACGATGCCTAACATCCAAATTTGACTTAGAGTCTGCCCTAAAAACAGTAATCCCTATGACCCAATAAAGGTGTAGGTTAA
>Ga0307511_10003517_pt1 | contig 16089 bp, 12 predicted proteins | sample 13_EM_MG_FD_200266 | JGI IMG/M metagenome (GOLD analysis project Ga0307511, IMG submission 200266) | Populus trichocarpa ectomycorrhiza microbial communities from riparian zone in the Pacific Northwest, United States - 13_EM | ecosystem: Host-associated > Plants > Roots > Unclassified | place... | reverse complement strand
TTTTTTTTTTTTTTTTTTTTTTTTTCCATTTGGAAATCGGCTGGGCTCCGGGTATATGTGTTGTGTTGCAATTGGGTTTTTGCTTTTTGTGGGTGGGGGGTTGCTTGAGGGTGGGGAAATGAGATTATTTCTTTGTGGGAGGAGTGGCTATTGCTTTGCAAATTGATATGTTACTATGTGATAGATTAGATGTTTACAGATTAAATTGTCTACATTGGATAATTATCCAAAGGCACTTGTTCAAGGACGGCTTGAAGCCACCCATTCAGGCCTCTGGTCCGATTTCCAATGATCGGCTTGTGAGTTCAGGGTAATAGGTTAAGAACAAAGAAATGTTATTCGAACAATCACTAAGATCTTCGGCAAAAAAATCTTTCCCCAGAAATAATAAATCATGGGAATAGAAGTTAAACCTACTAGCCGCTAATATCTTCCATGCGACTTTAGCTCAGTTGGGAGAGCGTCAGACTGAAGTTATTCAGTCAAACATCTGAAGGTCTTGTGTTCGATCCACAAAAGTCGCATTCACTCAAAAAAATTTTTTTTTTGGGCCAGATGAGGAAAATCTAGTCTGGTTGGCACAGGAAAATCTGCACCTATGAGCCGCTAGAACTTGAGATGATGTAAACTAGACCCACTCGTAAGTACTAGAGAAAAAGCATTAGATTATGGGACAAGTTAGAATACCATACCCACCCTATTCAGCAGATCGCACCTAACCTACAGGCTTGAAATAAGATTTATTTCTCTATTGGGGGGGGGCATGGCAAACAGCCCACATAAACGAGCTTATTCGAGATGAGTATATATAATAAAGCCTGGATAAAGATATTACCACTTAGAGCTATCAGTACACCTATATCAGAGAGCTCTAATTACTTCCTGGCCAATAACAGGGTAACTGAGTGCCAACCGGGCATGCTTCACAGTAAGACTACAGAACTGAAACACAGGGGGTTTGGATACCCAGTCTATAAATTCTCAACCTCCAATTGAAGCAGCACCTTAATATCTAGTAGTCCGTTTCTAAATACCCATTCTTGAGAAGCGATGATTAAATTATGCCATTTCAGCTATGTTCACAATATGCGCATATATGCTAGACCTCCCACCACGTCCCAATCCAGCCTTGCTATTAGCAAAATCGTGCCCTATACCACACCGAGCCATATATCTATATACAACCAGCCCTCCTCTTCATCTCTCCCAACCAATTCCAACCAAGCCAAACTAAACAAAATCAACCCACATCTATAGATTATCAATACAATCCCTCCTAAAAACCCCATTAGTCTATTCGCCCTTCTCTTCCTTTTCCTTATCGCCCTTCTTCTCTTTCAACTGCTCCGCCCAAAGGCTATTCGCCTTCTCCGTCTGTACATCGCCAAAGACTAGGTCAAAGACCTCATTATACCAACCCACCGGGCGACCCTCTAGTCCTTCCTTGATATACTGTAATACCCCATTAGCACTCTAGGATATCACACAATCTTAGTCTGATGAGGAGAACTTACATCCGGCAACTCCAACCAATCACTCATATTATCCTGCGGAAACACAATAATCTTTGCCCCACTCCTCCTCGCAGCGACCGCCTTCTCCCTCAACCCGCCAATCCTCAAAACTTTCCCAGTAACAGTTAACTCCCCCGTCATTGCCACCTCTGGATTAACTCCATGCTCCAACGCCAAACTCAGCAAACTCGTCGCCATAGTTATCCCCGCGCTTGGTCCGTCCTTCTGTACGGCTCCCTCAGGGCAATGTAAATGCACTTTTGCCTTCTCAAAGAACCTGTTTTGAGGGAACCTCTTCGCCATGAGTGATTTAGCAAATGAGTATGCAATAGCGGTGGACTCTTTCATTACGGCTTTGAGGTTTCCGGTTTCTTTTAGTCCAGGGGTTGAGCGAGGATTTAAGGCAGCTTCGAGGATAGACTCTACGTATAAAGCAGCTCCACCAAGGCGGGTCCATGCAAGCCCCATGGCAACCCCAGGGGGAGTTATATCATACAGGCGGTCTGAGGTGAATACTGGAGGGCCGACATAGTCCTTGAGGTTCTCCTTTGTGATGGAAACATGTACTGATTTAGGGACCTCCACTCCCAATGGCTTCCTCGGTGTCTCTGTAGTCTGCTTTTCCATATCCGCCGGCGTAGTATTAACCACCGGAGTCGTACTCGACGCCACCTGCGCCGCATTCTCAGACTCCGCTAATGCAGCCTTCCCTTCCTCCGTGAGTGCCTTTTCTTCAGAAAGTGCAGACTCGCCCAAGTCCTGCACAATCTTAAGTGCCGACTTGCGGAAGACCTTTTCAATCTGCTTCTTGAGATTTCGGACCCCCGATTCCCGGCAGTAAGACTTGATGAGTTCCTCGATAGCATCCTTTTCCAAGTTGACATCCACATCCTTCAGCCCAGATAAGTCCTTTGCTTGTGGGGCTAGGTACTTCTCTGCAATCGCCATCTTCTCATTGCTAACGTATCCAGACAATTCTATCATCTCCATACGGTCGAGTAAGGGGCGAGGGATCGTATCAGTCATGTTCGCTGTGCAGACAAACAGCACCTTGGACAGGTCAACAGGGACATCCATATAGTGGTCTAGGAAAGAGTTGTTCTGCTCTGGGTCAAGAAGCTCCAGTAGTGCAGAGGCAGGGTCTCCTTGATGTCCTCGACCAATTTTGTCTATTTCATCAATAAGCACAAGTGGATTCTCAGTTTGACATTTCTTCAAGGCCTGGATAATCCTCCCGGGAAGAGCACCGACATACGTCCGCCTGTGTCCCTTGATTTCTGCAACATCGGTAAGACCACCAACACTGAATCGGTAGAATTGGCGATTGAGGGCGCGGGCAATTGACTTTCCTATAGACGTTTTGCCCACACCAGGGGGTCCAGTCAGACAAAGAATCTTCCCCTCAACGCTTCCTCTCAGCTTCCCAACAGCGATGAACTCGAGTATTCGGTCTTTGACGTCCTTCAACCCATGGTGATCCTCGTCCAGAACCTTCATCGCATTCACGATGCTATAATTCTCCGCACTCCTCTGACCCCATGGGATTTGGGTAAGCCAGTCAAGATAGTTCCTTGTGACGTTGAACTCTGATGCCGCAGGCTCAAGATGCGCCAGCTTATTTAGCTCTTCATCAAACACCCTCTTCACTGTCTCTGGCATAGCTAGCTTCTCCGCTTTCTCTTTGAATTTCTCAACTAGCTTGTCCTTCCCGTCTGACTCAATACCCAGCTCGCGGCGGATTCCCTTCATTTGCTCCATAAGCCAGTACTCTCGTTGGCGTTTCTGGATCTTGGCCTCAACATCCTTCGAGATCTTGCTCTGTAGCTGAGCGTTCATCAGCTCCTTTTTAAGCACTACTAATGCCTTGCTAAGCCTCTCCTCAACGTCTAGTGTTTCTAATACATCCTGAAGCTCTTTAACCTCCCCAGCTGAGACGGCTGCAGCAAAATCCGCAAGCTTCGCTGGCTCGTCGATAACGTTCCCTGCAGACTGGGACATCGAGAATGTAGAGATTTGGTCCCGGAAAAGAGGGTTGAGATTGGCCACCTCCTTGAAAACATTGACGATTTCTGAGGTCACAGCCCGGATGATGGGTGATTTCTTATCATATGGTAGTTCAGTTAGATTCTCAACATCCACTAGAGAGACGTTGTATTTCCTTAAGAAAGATGTAGCATATGGGGATACTGCAGCTGGTGATGGTGGGGTCTCGTCTACAATCTCCTCAAATGAGGCAACCACATCTCCCTTCTCCTCTTGTGCCTGGCTCTCTTGGGTTGGCGGGATCTCCTCAGCCTCCGCAGTAGCTACTGATGGTGTAGTGCCATCAGCGGCGTTCTTTGGTGGTAGCAGATTAGCAATCTTGATCCTTCTATGGGGGTATAATACAGCCGTCAAGCTAGTCTCGCCCTCTCCGTGAACCGGAAAAGTGCTTGTGCTTGTGATCTGTGCAAAGACACCCACAGGGTGGACCTCATCGATGCTGTCGATGGTGTCCTTGTCAGCGTTCTCGTCCTTAAACAAGAAAGCTCCAATATATGGCTGTCCTCGCTTCATCATCTCCTGGATTGCAGCAGCTACCTGTGGATCCCGAATAGACACTGCCTTGTAGAAACCAGGGAAGAGTGGGCGTTTTGCAATGGGCAGCGCCATAACCTGGGGGTAGATCTCTGGTATAGTGTTCTTTTGTAGAGCTCGGTCCTTTGGGCCTGTTCCAGATCCAGATGGTGGGGGTGCAGAAGTTCCTGTAGGACTAGGTTGGGGCGTCGGTACTGCTCCTTCTTCAGGCGCTGCAGCCTTAGACTCTTTCTTGTCCCTCTTCTTATCCCCTTCTTCGGCTACTTCAGGCTTCGGCTTCTTGTCCCTCTTCTTTCCACCTTTATCATCATCCTTCTCTTTCTCTAGTGTCCTCTTTGACTCAGCCTCCTTTGCATCTTCATCCTCGTCTTTTTTCCGGTCTCTTCTCAGCCCACCCGGTGGGGCCAGAGTGCTGAATCCCCCTCGCAGGCTAATCAAGCCTCCTCGCCCCACTATCGACGTCGATTCTATGCTTGCTCTCCGTTCGGCTGCGAGAACTCCGCTTGACAATTGCCGTATAGTTGGCACACTTCTCACCGTTGGTAAAGCTCCTGTTGCCCGTCTCGTGAGGGTAGAACTAACTCCTGCGCCGCCAGACCCCCGTGCCCTGACCACCGCAGTGCCGAGGTTTCGCCATGGTAGATTCTGCCCGTAAACCATCGCTGTATTAAGGCTGTATCGGTTGGATATATGCTCGTCTTACTGCACTCAATGCCATGTTAGACATTGAAGAATGGTATACCTCCTTTCGAGACTCACCTGGCTAGAAATCCTCAATTCCGAACAAGCGTTGGAACCAGGCACAACGAAACCGCAAGTGAAAGCAGATAACCAGCAAAATGCTTCCAAAAGTATGTAACTAAAGGGGTACCAAAGAATAAACTGAATATAAACGGTGGTGGAGCCGGGGGAACGGGGGCTGGAGAGAAAGTGCAGGGGGAGCTTTGAGATGCGCAAAGTACTTGCTCGGCAGCAAAAACCAATGAAGTCAGGGTTCCTGAGAAGCGCAGCTCTGTGCCAATGTGGGGGCTTATAAATCCGATCTGATAAGAGAACGACAGGGGTGGGGGGCTTGCCCATTGATTCGCATGTTCCTAAGTATCTAGATGCTTCTCTGTGGATATGCAGGTACTGTACCGGATTACGTAGTAGCATGAATACCGGTACAGTACCTAGCAAGCACGAGCTCTGCCCCAAACGAATTATTTATTGCTGCAGCGAGAGAGCCATGTTCTTTTGTTCGAAACGCAGTGCAGTTTCGCCTTGCCCCTGTGTGACGAGATGTGTACATTTGAGAATTTGTGGTAAGAGCTACAGCTACCTAGCAGTAGGACAGCACAGCTGTTGGCACAGCTAAATCGTCATCTGAACATGAACCTCTAGGTATAAGTTTAGTCCCGATCCTTCCAAGTTGTTAGATAAGTTGTAGTCTGGTTGATAAGTTGTATGTTTGTATTATACCCTCTAGGCCTAGCTAGGACCAACACTCTCTCCCGCTCAAACCTGGACACTTCTGTTGGCAAATTACAATTATCCATGGCCAGGCTGACCCGCTGCACACAATCCAAGGCACTCGATCCGACCATATCCGTCCGATCCATGCGATTTCCTCTCGGGGCTCTCCCAAAATTTGTATCTGTCGAAAATACTCTGACATACGGAGTGTGCATGAGGGACACATGAGCGAGCTAGAAGATTTGCCCGAGCATGGGTCTGGACTTTGTCCAGAGATGCTTGGCAGACTCGCCTGCTGGGCCCTATGATTGGTCATGAGGTTGAGTTAGAGTGATATACAGAGATCCGATGTCCTAGGCCAAGTGCAACAACTTCGATAATTTAGCAAGACAGGAGGCATTTCGAGTAATTAGGAAGGAGATAGGGAGAATAGAAAAAAGTACTCTGCAGGGTTCCTCTCCTCCGGTACACCAGTATACAATCATCCATAGGGACCAGCTGAGGCACAAGCAACACTTTCGCCATTCTCGAAAATCTTGTACCGCAATCAGGAAGTTACACGCGCTTACGCCTGGGTTACTGTTACGCAGCTCCCCTCCTGTAGGTTTGTCTGTCTACATCGCTCCTGGAGTTGAAGTCGTCTCGACGCTCAGTCTACATATATACTGATTAATGCTTTTCGGACGCAGAACCGCGATTCAATACTTTATTTGGGCACAGAAGCAGAGCTCAACCTTCATGCATCATTTCTGCCTGTCAAGATCCAAGAAGGCCTGAGCTCTCGCAGATTATCGCAAATATCGCACACACACACCTGGAACCCCGCTGGGACCAAGAAAAGGCTGCAGGTCAATCACGAGACTTTACATACACATATCGAATTAGCATCACTTACAAACGGCTTTAGCATCTCCTCAGCACGTCTACCAAGGAGAAAAAATTAATCACCAGAGTATCCAATTGCAGAGGAAGTGGTGGTTCGTACTGTAAATACAGGCCTTTCTCCTTTTCCAAGTTTTCCAGCACCAGAACGCCCTCTCCCGCAAGAAAACCCGGAAACTCGGTACGGTAGGTACGTTTTGTGTTCTTCCAGGGTCAGGTCTATCTGCCGTTCTATGGTTGGCGGCTGCGTCCGTGGTCGCATAACCTGTCTGTGGGCTGTTTGTCCAAGAAATTCCGCATCCTGCCAGCTGCAGCAGCATACATATCTATACACGATCTACTTAAAGCTGAGGCACTGACTGACGTTCATGCGTGGTGGCAGGCACCTTACGCAATCTCGGGACCACACCCTTACCACCGCCATATTCAATCAGCCTCCCCCACCTCCACATTATTACAGTTCGCTTCACCGCACGCATATAACAGGGGTACAACGGAAATCAACAACCTCTCTCTGCAACACCCCCTCAGGAAAGCTGACCAAAAAAAGGAACACACCTTGCTAGAGTTTATTTTTGAGTCCTCGCACTGCTGCAGCACAGCACACCCACAAATACACAATTGCTCTCTAGCGCTTGTGTTGGAAGTTGGGATCGTGTGCGGATCGTTGGATCGTTGTATCATACCTCCACCTTCGGAAGAGTCAACAAAGTGGGAGAGGCGGACTAGACGACACCAGTTATCATGCTTGTGCAATCACCAACACTAAGTTGTCCTCTCAAAACAACAACAGAGATAGACTGGATAACTCCTCTAAAGAAATACATCCGGGCAACGTCTGCTTCCCTTTCTTGAACGTTGTCGGCCTCTTAAGTTTACATGACACTGATCGGCGTTGCCTTTGAGCTACAGATATGGGGATCCGGAAAGATATAACGAAGAATGTGCAACACTCAACCGGCTTCGACAAGACATGCGGGGAGCGGGGAAGGATAGTGCCTCGGGACGGGATCTATTGTATAGATACTATGGCCAACTAGAGCTCCTGGATTTGAGATTCCCTATCGACGAGAACCATATCAAAATCTCATTCACATGGTGAGCATCCGGCAGCTAGTTGCACACTTTGACGCAAGGTGGGCTTGGAGAGTTAATCGTTTACTGACAGTGGATGCTGAGAAAGGTTTGATGCCTTCACACACAAGCAAACCTCTCAGTTCTCCCTAGCCTTTGAGAAAGCTTCAATCATCTTCAACATTTCGGCTGTTTTGTCATGTCATGGGTCGAATCAGAACCGTTCCGAGGACTTTGGCCTCAAGTCAGCCTATCACTCGTTTCAGGCATCAGCGGGAATGTTTACTTACATCAATGAGAACTTTCTACATGCACCATCCACGGACTTGAGTCGGGACACAATAAAGACATTAATCAATATTATGCTCGCGCAAGCACAGGAGGTGTTTCTAGAGAAGCAAATGTCTGATGGTGGGAAGAAGCCTAGTATGCTAGCTAAAATGGCTGCACAGGCAGCTTTATTGTATACACAATCAGTAGAGGGCGTTCAAGAGAATGCAAATAAGGGTGTATTTGAGAAAGTGTGGCTGCTAGTCTGCCAGGTATGTGTATGAGGGCGTCTAAACGGTCAGGGACATGCGGCTCATAATGATTGAACTAGGTCAAACAATTCTACATGAGCTCCTTATCACAATTTCTCCAGGGGCAGGGCGATAAGAGCACCGGGTCGCATGGTTCAGCGATTACGCGACTCATTATTGCCGAGCGGGAAGCCAAAGAGGCTCTACGTGCAGCAAACGCTTTCCCCCACAATCCTCCAGCAAATTCGAACTTATCTGCGGAGACTGGTACTGTCCTTGTAGAAATTGTGAAGCGGCACTTGTCATTAGTTCAGGAAAAGCTCAATGAATTCATCAAGGAGAATGATTTCATTTACCATCAGAGCATACCTAACGAGGCCGCTCTTCCGGTGATACCGAAAATGGCTGCTGCGAAAGCCATTCCGGTTCAGGAACTCTACGCTGGACAGGATATGCAAAGGATAATTGGTCCTGACATCTTTTCAAAAATTGTCCCGATGTCTGTCACTGAATCTGCCTCGCTATATGACGAAGAAAAAGCCAAACTGGTTCGGGCAGAAACAGAAAAGGCTGACTTGGCGAATGCTGAGATGGTGGCTGCATTAGACTACCTGAAGCTTCCTGGCGCAATCAAGTTACTGAAACAGAGTCTGGAGAACAAGGAGCTTGAACTCGATGAGGAATTCCGGCAATGGTGCGAGGAAATGGCTATGGAGTGCCCAGAGGGTCTGGATATGATTTTTGATGGGCTTAAGCAGCAAAAGAAACGAATCGCAGAAATTCTGGACATCAGCTCTAGAAATCTAGATACTGAGGAAAGTGTATGTGAGAAGATGCGAGCCAAGTATCCAGACTCCTGGAGCCAACAGCCAAGTGCAAGACTAACAATCACTCTACGAGACGATATTCGGAACTATCGGGAAGCCATCGATGCTGCTGTGGGTAGTGATAACCAACTCTTTAGCCAGTACAGAGGAGTTAGGGATGAGATTGAGGCAATGAGACTAGCTGGTTTAAATGGACCTGACGATGAGGAAGACCTGTTCCGAAGTGCCATCGACCGAGTGAGGGTGAGCAGTGGGGCGAGCAGTTCGGGGCCTGACTCTGGGCGGAGTGAGACGCTGCTTGATGTAGATGATGGTGAAGGAAATCATACTGTGTTAGAGCAAATTCAGGTTGTGGAAGAGTTGCTGAAAAAGCTTGGAATGATAAAACGGGAGCGAACAACCCTCTTGAAAGATTTAAAAGAAAAGGTACGCATTTCATATGTTCGTAGATTACCATATTTGTTTAACGATGAGCATAGGTTATGGCAGATGATATTTCGAATGTACTCATTCTCAATAAGAAGTCCATTCAAAGCCAGGAAAATCAGATATTTCAGCAAGAGTTGGACAAATTTCGCCCCCATCAAAATCGGCTGCTGCAGATGGCACATAAGCAAGCTGCATTGATGAAAGAGCTAACTCTAGCCTACGGCGACCTCTTACAAGATAAGCGGATAAGGGCGGAACAGAACAAGTACGAATCGCTGTCAAGGCAAAGGAACAGCGTTTTAACGAAGTTTAAGAAGACTCATCAGGCGTTCTTAGACATTACAGCAGGGCTTGGAAAGGCTACAGAATTTTACCGGGAGATGAAGGATACCGTAGAGAGCTTGGAGAAGAACGTCGAGACATTCGTTACCAACCGACGAACAGAGGGTGCATCTCTGCTTGCTCAGATTGAAAGTGACAAGGGTTCGGCGGACGCTGATAGGGAACAAAGAAGGCTTCAGGAACGAATGGACAGGATGAATGTCAGTCCGCAAACTGGAGCACAGAAGCCGCCGGCGAAAGTACCACAAAAGCCTTCACCACTGCAGACATTACCTGCTGGTGCCGGGAAAGTGGCAACTCCTCAGCCACCAACCCCCGTTCAAGCGCAAGCTACAAGCCCTCCACCGACACCAAGATATACCCCTCATGCTAGTGGACAGTATTATGCCTCACAGACACCCCCACCACCACCACCTCCTCCTCCACCCACAGCCCAACAGCAAAATCCAGTATTCCCGGGTTACCCTCAGTATGCTCAACCCCAACAACCTAATGGTCAATATGGAATGCCACAAGACGTAAGGCGGGGCTCTTATTCCTATAACCAGATGGCAAATCCTATGCAGTCACGCCCCACAGCGTACCAACTCCCTGGGCCCATGCCACCACGTCGAGATTCACACTCTCATACAATGCCAGCAATGCCATCATCGCCGCCGCCCACGCAACCACACATGCAATACCAACCCGGCCACTACCCACCTAGCCAGTATCAGCCAAATTACGGTTCCCATCCACAGTACAATCCAGGAGCATATGTACCCCCTCCCCCTCCGCCAGGCCCCCCTCCGCAAGGACAAATGAATGGGAGACCGACATACACGCCGCAAGGCTACCCACCACCGCCACCTCCAGGGCAGCCTGGCCACTACTACCCACAGCAGCAGCACCAGCCACCGCCCCAGCAGCAGGGAGCTGACCCGTGGCAGGGGCTGTCTAACTGGAAGTAGTTGCAAGGATAGGATTCTAACAAATTACTAGAGCTTTTACCTCTGGGGATCCCTTCAGCCGCTTTGACATTTTCTCTTTCCCCTCTCTTGTGTGCACTCTGTTCCAACTTTCTTCGTGACAATTCCTGTGTCCTTCGGCTGCTGTTCCGCTTTTGCTTCTTTATTACGGTTGGGGTTTATTGTTTGTCTATGCCTTTTTATTGGTAACTTACGACGTAGTTCTTCATTTTTTGTTACTTTTTTATCCTATTCTTTTTTCTTATTCTTTTTCTTTCTTGATTGATTTTGGTATGTTGTGGGGTTGGCTAGGTTAAGATAGGTTACGACTAGCATCGGGTTGAAAAGAATTCATTTGGACTGTATGGTGTGCATGTAGTTGGGGTTGGCGTATAAGTACAAGTACTTAAGTATAGTATCGTGAGATACAGACTCCTGACATGGGTTCCTGCCATATTAGTACGCTCATTTAGGTGATAACTAAATTTTTGGCTAAAGGCGAAGCCTCCTGTGGCCTGTTTGGGCAACATGCACTCTCAAAGATGCAATATCCAATTGAGAATGGGTCTGTAAATCTCTAGGGACAAGGCTATTTAAATCTGGTGGTTTACTACAATCACGAGCCTGATTGGCTTTGTTACATGGATATCCGCTCCAACCAGACTAATCCAGCTCTGCCTAGATAAGCGCCGGGACCTAGTCTGGTTGGCCAGGACCTACTTTTTATGTTAGCCTGGTTGTCTTTTATGTACTAGTCTGGTTGGCACTTTATGTACAGCCCGGGTACACGAACAAGAATTAGCTACATCCGATATCTTCAGGATAACCACCAAAGAGCAGTGACCCTATTCGAGTCAACCCTACATCCGCTCTTGATGCAGTCTGGTTGGCAACCAGACTACTCTTGGTGAGCAACTTCCACAACCAGACTACTCCCACCCACAACCCACTCCATCAGAAACCTCCAGAAAAGGTACACGAAGTAACACCACGGCCCAACAAGCGTATGCCAAAAAGCCCTACACTGCCTATTTTATAACTATAAACGTTTCAACCCAGAATATCGCCCCAAACCTTGAACGTTATCGAATATATCCCGGAATATATCTCGAAACTGTACCCTCCAGTAACGGAGTGCTTTGTACCCTCGCATAGTACTTATTAACGACTGGCTTCCTACCAAGTATATACACTATGTTCATCAAATATTAAATCTACTCAAGTATGTGGGCACTTGAACCCCGCATAAGTCAAAAGATGATTAACTCTTATTTACTATAGAAACAGCACATATTTCTATTATGATACCTATATCATCACCCCTTTGGTTCAAGTGAAGGTGCTATTGAAGTACCCATGAGCTCAAAGCCCCCGAAAAACCCTAGGAAAGCCAGACTACTTGAAAATAGTCTTCCTTAGATGAGACTCGACTTCCCCTTCGCAACAATTCCAGCGAGTTGCAAATAGCAAGCTGAATAACTAGGAGCCAGTACCGATGGAAGTCAGCTATACTATTACAAGCTCAGAAGGCCGCTTTATGAACATCACAACTTGAAAACCTTCACGGGTTTCAGGATGGAGACCAGGTATTACCCTGAGTTACTCCAGCCAAACTAGCTCCTTGCTGATAACCAGCTTATCTGTATCATGACTCCGTGGCTTAAGTCAGGCCTACAGCTTGGTACGGTACTCTAAGAGCCTGGGCACGAGAACAGTTAGTTTTGGACACTCACGCTTCACCAAGGCCCGGAAGTAGCACACATTATCCCATCCAGCTTAGGGAAACAGGCTGGGGGGGGCTCAGTGCAATCTCTGCGAGGGTTTTATGCAAACTAGACTACCAGGAACCTCCCTTCAATCAAAGTGTTTAAGAACGCCTTGCACAACTTAAGAAGCCCTACTCCTGTTGCCAGTTTCAATTTTGAAAGACTTTCCTCACCATGGCCTTAAGCTACATACGTGCGAGCACCGACTTGAAACCCTTTTTTCGAACATTGATCGTTTGAGAAGGTTGTCCCCTTCCAGGGCAAGGACAGGCGCCCCGACCCAAGGGCCGGTTGTCGATTTCGTAGGTGAGATTGTCGAAGTTCAAGAAGATGCGCGGGTGGACGTTGGCATTGGCAAGGTTTGCTATCAAGGAAATGTTTAGGAACGATATCTCCAAGATCTATTTGGTTGCAGTCACTGAGCAGCACACCAGCTGGGAAAGGGCCAATGGCTTATCAAGGTGCGTCGCACAGAACTCACAGATTCCGATGGTAGCAAGGATCTCCACTAATCTCCTACCTGAAGCGCTATCGCAATCTCTTTCTTGACTCTAAGGTGAGAAGTTACAAGAGCATTCCTTGTAGTCATGAACCTCAATGTGGTGGACCAAGAGCAAATTCAATTTGATATTAATTTGGTTTCTTAAGGCGAGGTGATGTGAAGACCAGGCAAGATAATATGTCTCTTGGGACGGCGAACTATGGCTTACACAGCAAGAGAGGCTCTTTCTCGTTGCCGTAATATGCTTTATTGTACTTTATAAAGTGGTAGTCTGGTTCTCCTTGTAGAGCTTCGTAGAGGATAAACTGGGATGGGCTGTCAATACTTAGGTTAAGACTCGCAAGTATTAAGTACCAATCATGGTATGATAACACGAATCAGCGACTTTAGCTCAGTTGGGAGAGCGTCAGACTGAAGTTTCAACTCAGTCACTTAATCTGAAGGCCTTGTGTTCAATCCACAAAAGTCGCAATTTCTTTTTCCCCCGCAATCTTTTTATTTTTTCTACTTCAGGTGCCGACTAGACCATAATCGGATCGAGACTACTTTAGCTTTCATTAGAGGTATCCAAGGTAGCTTCCTTTTTTCGTTCTCGGCAAAGCTGGCTTTATTTTTCCGCCAAAAGTAGCTTCAATTTTGAGAGCCCCGGCTGGTGGTATGATCATCTCCATCAATCTTGGATTATCACGGTGGTGGTGTCGAGTCATCCCAGCTTTATCGTGGATAATTTATAAGTGTGTGGTGGAAGTTCCTTTTATTTGAGTAAGTTTTTTTTGAAGAGTGTATATTTTAGAACAGCTTTGTCTATGAATGCATATTTGCTGGCTGGGTATATATAGTCCACTTAATTCCTGAATTCCAAAAGACCATAGCTCACTACGCTAATGAGTTTTGGGAATCCTAGGTCACCTGGTGCGTAAAACCTGGTGGGACTTTTCACGGTATGTTGAATGTGCTTATGATGCGCATACACTACTAAATGGGTGGGAGGGGTTCAGGGTAACTCGATCACCCGCTCTGAATTAAGGTTTTACTGTTGGCTTCGCGAATTTTAGATCTCCATATATCCATATTTCAGAGAGAGATCAGATACCGAATTTTTTTTTATTCCCTTCGTGTGGGTTGAAAAAAGGTAGCATACGAGGCTGATACAAGAAGGTAAAATGGAGTAAATAAAGCTCTATACAGGTGTGCACACGGTTTTAATATAACAGCAAAGTAATACACCGCAGCAGGTAGCTGTGCATGTATAATATCGTCCTCTGACTCGAGTTGATACTGTGTCATACTGTACTGGAATCTACGGGATGGCTGCACTCAGCCTCAACCTCCCTCCGTCTCCTAGCACCTCCCTTCCTCATCTTCTGCCCTCCGCACCCTCTGCTTTTTCATTGCCTATTGCCCTCTCCTTCTTCCCTGGCCTAACTAAACAAACACAACGTCACCAACGCCGTATAAAACACTCCCAAAGGAAACACTGCCAGCCCCACCCTATTCTGCACGACACCACTCCCGCCCAGAATACTCACTCCCGCGGCTAAACTCCATGCCCACAGCACCGCATACACAGGCAGCCTCACCACGACTGGTAGTCCCACTGCACTCAGCAACGCGGCTATCGTCATCGGGAACAGTGTATACCCAATGACGGAGATACTCTGGAAAAACGAGATATGCCCTCCTAGCAACTTAATCTGCAAAGTTACCAGCGCTTCCCCTAGCCAGACTAATAAGAAAGTCCCGGCAAAGACGTCGGTTGATTGGGCGTCTGGCGCGGCGATGGAGAGGAGGGTGGAGAGGGTTAGCGCGAATAAGAGAGGGCCCCAGAGATCCCAGTCGTGGATGGGGATGTTGTTGATGTTGAGGTTTTGCATGTAGACAGGCTGGTTGAGGGAGTTGAACCCCCCGGACTCGAGCATGGTGGTTGCGTCGGGCCATTTCCTGGTGAGGAGGAACCGAGGGTAGAGCACGTGGAGGAGGTGTAGATAGATGGAGCGGAGGTCGCGGGAGAGGGTGGTCCAGGTGGATTCGTCGAGGGTGTTGAGGGGGGCAGTGCGGTCGACGCCGGGGATGCGGGAGGTGAGGTTAGATGGGTGAAGGTGGGAGGTGGAGGAGGAACTGCCGCCGGTGGTGTGCGAGGGGGTGGGGGCGTCGAGGGGGTCGTCGACGGAGACTAGGGTGGGGTTAGTGGAGTGAAGGCGGGGAGAGCGGAGTGGATGGGGGAGGGGGTGGTACGGTCGTCCGGGTCGATTTCGACGTCAGGATCGATGTATTGGTCGTGAGTCTGCACGGGGGTGTAGCTGGGCCCGGCGGCGGAGGAGGCCATGGCTGGGATAGATCTGTCCTCACTAACTTACTGCTGGGTGGGAGATGAAGCCTGGAGTAGCGAGGGAGTGGGGGGGGATGCGCGGGGCAGCTGTTGTGGTGGGGTATCGCAATGTCAATCAAATCTCAGCGATCGAGAGCTACAGCTATCAAAGCGTGCGCATTGCGTTGTGGGCTCTCGCTTAACTGCCCCAGAAGAGCGTAGATTTGCGGGTGCGGCTCTTACTTAAGCTTGCGAGAACTGAACCCTTGCCAGCTGCCAAAGAAAGAAAAAGTTGCAACCTTCCCCGGATTATTTGCAGCAGATCTACAACAGCGAATTGCACATTACGAACCCGCCCAATTCGCATATATCTAGGCAAGATGTTCTCCGTCCCAGGGTGGAACGTCCCCACCTCCTCCCTCACCACACAAACCCTTTCCGAAACCGCCCTAGCGAAGAAGGCAAAGAGGGCAGAGCAAACGAAGGCTCAGAAGGAGAAGGCGAAGAGAAAGAGGAATGCTAGTGAGGGGAATCAGATTCCGTTGGGGAAACGTCGGGGGGTTGGTACGGATGGAGATGGGGAGGAGGATGGGGAGGAGGATGTGAAGGAAAAGAAGGTGGAGAAGAAAAGGGTGGAGAAAAAGGTGGAGAAAAAGGTGGAGAAAAAGGTGGAGAAAAAGGTGGAGAAAAAGGTGGAGAAAAAGGTGGAGAAAAAGGTCGAGAAGAAGGAAGTAGTAGAGGAGGAAACTGAAGAAAAGAAGGAGAAGGTTGTGATTGTGGGAGCTGTGGATAAAGGACCGAAAGTCACGGATGAGAACCTGCAGACGCTGTATGAGAAGGTCATTGAAGGGAAAGAGGCCGTAGGAGGAGAGGGCTCGGGGAAGAAGAAACGGAAACGGGGGAAGAAAGGCGGAAAAGGTGCTGCTGATGGCGAGAAACCATCTT
>Ga0307511_10003516_pt1 | contig 16090 bp, 12 predicted proteins | sample 13_EM_MG_FD_200266 | JGI IMG/M metagenome (GOLD analysis project Ga0307511, IMG submission 200266) | Populus trichocarpa ectomycorrhiza microbial communities from riparian zone in the Pacific Northwest, United States - 13_EM | ecosystem: Host-associated > Plants > Roots > Unclassified | place... | reverse complement strand
CCTCAACGACGTCTTCTCCTACCAGAAGGAGATCGAATACGAGGGTGAGGTCCACAACGCCATCCTTGTCGTCCAGAACTTCTTCGGCATCGACTACCCCACCGCGCTCGGAGTCGTCCACGACCTGATGACCCAGCGCATGCGCCAGTTCGAACACGTCGCCGCCAACGAACTGCCCGTCGTCTACGACGACTTCGACCTCTCGGACGAGGCACGCGAGATCATGCGGGGCTATGTGACGGACCTCCAGCACTGGATGGCGGGCATCCTCAACTGGCACCGCGAGGTCGACCGCTACAAGTCCGCCTACCTGGCCCGCCGTTCGCACGGCTTCGTACCGGACCGGGTACCGGCAATGCCCTTCGCCTGACGACCCGTCAACCGAGATCCCTGGGGTTTCGGACCCGCTCCGCCACATCCTCGGCGAGCTCCCGCACTGCCGTCGCGCCGGCGCCCGAGAGCTCGCCGAGTATCGCGTCGGCGGCGGCCAGGGTCACCAGGGCCTCCTCGGGGAGGTCCGCGTCGACCAGCGCGCGGGTCAGGGCGTAGTGCTCCTCGGCGATGAAACAGCCGAGGTTCACGCCCTGCCAGTGCCGGAGCGACTCGTCCCCGGGGTCGGCCAGGGTGTCCCGGAGGGCGGCCAACGTTCTTTCTGCCTCGACGAGTTGGCCAGTCTCCCGCTCCAGGCGGGCCTGTGTCCGCCGGGCCGAGACTCGGTCCCACGCCGTCTGCTGGAGGGCGGTGTAGAGGCGCTGGGCGCGCAGCGCCTGGACGCGGTCGCCCAACTGCTCGAACTCGTGGGCCAGCCCGCGCAGGGGAGACGGGTCCAGTGCCTTCGGGGTGCCCGGCCGCCGCAGCAGGCTCTGGTCCATCTCGATCTCGTCCAGTCGGCGGATCAGGGCCGCCCGGGCCAACTCGGTGAGCCTCTGGGCCGCCGCCAACTCGGTCCAGGTGGAGGGGGGTTCGTCGGAGGGGTCCGTACCGAAGAGCGACTCGTCGAGCTCCCGGGCCCACTCCTGGAGGACTGCTCCGTCCGCGTCCGGCCTCGGCAGCTCGCTCAGCCCGCACGCGGTGTCGAAGTCCGTCTCCCGCACCTCGTGCAGCAGCGGCAGATCCTCGACGTGCCCGTGCAGCCCCACCAGCACGGCGGCGAGCCGCAGTTCGTCCGTCATCGACGACTCCGTCTCGCGCCGCAGCAGGTGCCGCAGCAGCTCCAGATCGCCGTCCGCGCGGTCGAACTGCGCGGCCCGCAGGGCGAGTCGACGCCGTACGGGGTCCCCGGCCACCGTGTCCCACGCCGTACGGTCGCCCGCGCGCAGCGCCGCCAGATCCGCCTTCCCCTGGGCGAGCACCGGCTCCCACAGCGGGGGACGGGGATGCCCGTCGAGGAGGGCGTAGGCGCCGCCCTCTTCGGCGTTCAGGAGCAGGAAGTCGGGTTCCGTGCGCAGCAGGGCCGCGTGCAGCATGCCGATCAGCTCGACCGGGGAACGCTCGGACAGGCCCAGGGCGGCCCGGAGCCGGGGCCGCGCCCTGTCGAGGCCGTAGTCCTCGCGGAACTCGTCCTCCGTCTCCGTGACCTGGGCAAGGATCTTCTCCGGGCCGTCGGACGGGGACAGGTCCAGATGGTCGCGCCAGCCCGGCAGACCGATCAGGAGCTCCAGCGCCTCGTCGACACTGGAGCCGATGATCCCGGCCGAGCCCTCGGAGTCGGCGTACAGCACGGAACCGTCCGCGCACACGAAGTACGTACCGCCCGCGCCGTCACCGGCGACCGGCCGCAGCGGGGCGCCCGAGGCCAGCCGGACCTCTTCGACGTGGTCCGTCCGGTCCAGGTCGAAGTCGAAGGGGAACGCGGCCAGTTCGGCCAGGTGGGTGTGCTGTCGGAGCAGCCGCAGGGCGTGATCGGTCATGTCACAGAACGTAACAGGCGGCACTGACAGCGGGCCGGGCCGCAGCGGAAACCCCTGGTCGGACCGCCGGACGGTGGGACGGCTCGCCTCCTTCTCGGAGGCCGCGCGCGAGCTGGGCCACACCCGGTCCGCGGTGTCCCTGCATATCGCCGGCCTGGAACAGGACCTCGGTGCCCCGCTGCTCACCCGCCACCCGGTCGCGCCCACGGCCGCCGGTGAGCGGCTCCTCGAACACGCCGCCCCGTTGCTGCTGCGCCTGGACGCGGCCCGCGCGGACGTCGTACGCATGGCCGCCGCACCCGAACCCGGGCTGACCCTCGCCACCGCGGCCACCGCGCTCGCACCACGTGTCCTGGCCGCCCTCCCGCGCGCGGGAGTCACTCCCCGTGTGCGTTGCTCCCCGACACGCGTCCCCTGGCCGGCCGCTCCCCCCTGCGCCTCGGTGACCTCGCCGCCGCCCGCTGGTTGGACGCCCCCGTCGCGGGCGTGCCCCTCACGCGGCTCCGCGCGGCGAACGGCGGCGGCGCCCTCCGCTCCGCCCTCCGCTACGACGGCACCGACGTCCGCGTCCTCACGGCCCTCGCCGCCGCGGGCCACGGCCTGACCCTGCTGCCGCGCTCGGTGGCCACCGGGCTACCGGGCGCGGTCGCCGTCCGGCTCACCGAACCACGGGTCGTGCACCGTACGGAACTCGTCTACCGGGGCGCACCGCGCGGGGCGGCGCGGTTGGCGGAACGGGAAAGGCAACGGCAACGGGAGTGAGACGCCACGCGCGCGTGCTTCACGCACGGCCGGCTTCCCTCTCCTGACCGTCGGTCAGTCTCACTCGTTCGTGGCACGTCGGGCACCGGTGCGCCGGGTAGAGCATCTGCCGGAGGCGATCCATGGAACAGACTGCGTTGCGTCCCAAGCCGATGCCCGGCCAGGAGCCCGGCGACGGCACCAAGCCCGGCACCACCCGGCGCCCGCACGCCGCGCGGCGCCGCGGCCGACGGCTCATGACCCTGCTGTTCAGCGTGTTCGTCGGGACAGTCCTGGTGCTCTCGGGGGTCGGACTCGGCACGGTCGGCGCCACCGTGATCGGCATGAGCAAACTTGCCGACATGCAGCGCCAGGCGGCCCGGCAACCCGCGCGGACGGCCAACCCGGGCACCCCGGCCGACCGGTCCGCGTCCGCCGCGAGCCCGACGTCGTCGCCCACGTCGGCCACGTCCGCGGCGTCTGCCACCGCGACGCTCGGCGTGGAGGCCGTGGACGCCGAGCAGACCGGCGCCCTGATCGTCGGCGTCCACCTGCCCGGCCCCGGGTACAAGGCGGGACTGGTCCGCGGCGACGTCCTGCTCACGTTCGGCGGTGCCCGCATCGACTCGGCGGCCGACCTCGCCCGGGCCGTCGCCCGCGCCCACCCGGGGAAGGAGGTCACCGTCACGGTGCGCCACCGCAGCGGCGGCTTCCAGCAGTTCACCGTGGTCCCCGGCTTCGTCGTCTGAATCGCGCGTGAGCCGGGGAGGGCACGGGCCGCAGGCGCACCGTTCCCGTCGATCGGCTCGCGTGGGCCTCCGGGTGCGGGCAGGATGCTGCCCGTAGCCACCTTTCGCCCGTTCTCGGAGGCCTGAATGACCGGTAGCACGCCCGCGCCCTTCACCGCCGCCGACTACCGGACCCGTATGGACCGCGCCGCACGGGCCGCCGCCGATGCCGGTCTCGCGGGGCTGCTGGTCGCTCCGGGACCGGACCTGGTGTGGCTCACCGGCTACGCGCCCACCGCGATCACCGAACGGCTCACCGTCCTCGTCCTGGCCCCCGGACGCTCCCCGGTCCTCGTCGTCCCCACCCTGGAGGCCCCCGACGCCGCCAAGGCACCGGGCGCAGACGCCCTCACTCTGCGTGACTGGACCGACGGCAAGGACCCCTACGCGGCCACCGCGGCGCTGCTCGACGCGACGGGCCGCTTCGGCATCAGCGACAACGCCTGGGCGATGCATCTGCTGGCACTCCAGAGGACGCTGCCCGACACGGCCTACGCCTCCCTCACCGACGCGCTGCCGATGCTGCGGGCCGTCAAGGACGCGGCGGAACTGCGGCTCATGGCAGCCGCCGGAACGGCTGCCGACGCAGCGTACGAGGAGATCCGGAAGGTTCCCTTCGCCGGTCGCCGCGAGTCCGACGTCGGCGCCGATCTGGCCGATCTGCTACGGCAGTTCGGGCACTCCCAGGTCGACTTCACCATCGTCGCCTCGGGCCCCAACGGAGCCAACCCGCACCACGAGGTGGGCGACCGTGTCATCCAGCGGGGCGACATGATCGTCCTCGACTTCGGCGGCCTCAAGGACGGCTACGGCTCCGACACCTCGCGCACGGTCCACGTCGGCGAACCCGACGACGAGGAACAGCGCGTCCACGACCTCGTCCGCGAGGCCCAGGAGGCCGGCTTCCGCGCGGTGCGGCCCGGAGTCGCCTGCCAGGAGGTCGACCGGGCCGCCCGCGCGGTCATCGACGACGCCGGGTACGGCCCCTACTTCATCCACCGCACCGGCCACGGCATCGGCGTCACCACGCACGAGCCGCCGTACATGATCGAGGGCGAGGAACAGCCCCTCGTGCCCGGGATGTGCTTCTCCGTGGAGCCGGGCATCTATCTGCCCGGCCGCTTCGGGGTGCGCATCGAGGACATCGTCACGGTGACCGAGGACGGCGGTCGACGGCTCAACAACACGGCCCGCGAGATGGCCCTGGTGGACTGACGACGACCAGGAGCCCCGACACCCGAACGGCGACGGCGCGACCATGACCCAGGCACCGACACCCACCGCGGACACCGTCCGACAACTGGTCCGTTCTCTGCTCAAGGACAGTGCGGCCGAGAGCACAGGCCCCGAGGTCCGGCCCGTCGCCGAGGGCGGCGGGCACTCCACGTGGTGGGTCGGCACCCGCCATGTGCTGCGCCTCGCCCCCGACCGCGAGGCCACCCTGCGACAGCGCCGCGAACTACGCCTGCGCGACCTCGTACGGCCGTACCTGCCCGTCGCCGTTCCGACGAGCGTGGCGCACGGCGAGTGGGCGCCCGGGCTCAGCTACACGCTGGACACGAAGGTGGCCGGCCGGTCCGGCGAGGACCAGGACGTCTCCGCGGTCGGTGAGGCCGACCTCGCCGGGCTGCTCACCGGGCTGCGCGAGGTGCCCGTCCGGCAGGCCGAGGCGCTGGGCGTCCCGCGCACCGCCCCGCGCTCCCTGGAGGCCCTGCGCCGCACCGCCGAGCAGGCGGCCGAACGGCTGGCCGCCGCCGACGAGTTCGACGCCGCCCGCCTCCACCAGCTCACCCAGCCCGGCGCGGTCCAGCTGGCCGCGCAGTCCGCCACCGCGGTCCTCGTCCACCACGACCTCAAGGGCGAGCACCTCGTGGTGAGCGCCGACGGCCGGGTGCGCGGTGTCCTGGACTGGACCGACGCGGCTCTCGGCGACCCCGCCGAGGACATCGCAGGGCTCGCGTCGGCCGTCGGCGCTCCCGCCGCGGTACGCGCCGCCACCCTTGCCGGCTACGGCGCCCGCCCCTGCCTGCGCGGCCTCTGGCTCGCCCGCTGCGACACGGCCGTCCGCCTTGCGGCCCAGCTCGAAGGCCGTGACATCGGCCCCCTTCCGCTCCTCAGGGCCCAACTGCGCCACACCTGGGAGGCGATCCTGCTGGAACGGGTGACGGAACTGCGCGACGGGGACGGGGAGTTGTAGCGCGTAAACGTCTACGCAAAGGCTTGCGCGAACGTCTGCGCAAGCGTATGCGTAAACGCTTACGCAAACCTTTGCGCAAGCGTTTACGCCTGCGCCAGCACCACGCACGACTCCCCGGGCAGCCGCAGCAGCCCGTCCGCCCCCGGTACCTCCACGGAGTCCCACGCGGCCAGGATCTCCGCCGGGCGGGTGCCCAGGGGGATCGCGGCCGGTTCCTTGCCGAGGTTCACGGCGACGCGTACGTCGCCGCGTCGGAGGGCGAGCCAGCGGGCGTCCTCGTCGTAGGCCACCTTGGTGTCGCTGAGGTCGGGATCGGTGAGGTCGGGCTGCTCGTGCCGGAGCGCGATGAGCCGCCGGTACCAGGCCAGCACGCGCGCGTGAGGATCGCGCTCAGGTTCCGACCAGTCCAGGCAGGAGCGGTCGCGGGTCGCCGGGTCCTGCGGGTCGGGTACGTCCTCCTCGGCCCAGCCGTGTGCCGCGAACTCCCGCCGCCTGCCCCGCCGTACGGCCTCCGCGAGGTCCGGATCGGTGTGGTCGGTGAAGAACTGCCAGGGTGTGCCCGCCGCCCATTCCTCGCCCATGAACAGCATCGGCGTGAAGGGACCGGTGAGCGTCAGCGCCGCCGCGCAGGCCAGCAGGCCGGGGGAGAGGGACGCCGAAAGCCGGTCCCCCTGGGCGCGGTTGCCGATCTGGTCGTGGGTCTGGCTGTAGCCGAGCAGCCGGTGGGCGGCCACGCGGGTGCGGTCCAGGGGGCGGCCGTGATGCCGGTTGCGGAAGCTCGAATAGGTGCCGTCGTGGAAGAAGCCGCCCGTCAGTGTCTTGGCGACCGCCGCGAGCGGGGCCCGCGCGAAGTCCGCGTAGTAGCCCTGCGATTCACCGGTCAGCGCGGTGTGCAGAGAGTGGTGGAAGTCGTCGTTCCACTGCGCGTGCAGGCCGAGACCGCCCTCCGCGCGGGGGGTGACCACACGCGGGTCGTTCAGGTCGGACTCGGCGACCAGGAAGAGCGGCCGGCCCGTCTCGGCGGCCAACTCGTCGACGGCTGCGGACAGTTCCTCCAGGAAGTGGCACGCGCGCGTGTCCTGCAGCGCGTGCACCGCGTCCAGCCGCAGCCCGTCGATCCGGTAGTCCCGCAGCCACGCCAGCGCGCTGCCCAGGAGGAAGGCACGTACCTCGTCGGAGCCGGGCGCGTCCAGGTTCACGGCGCTGCCCCAGGGGGTCTGGTGCGTGTCCGTGAAGTAGGGACCGAACGCGGGCAGGTAGTTCCCGGACGGGCCGAGGTGGTTGTGCACCACGTCGAGCACGACGCCCAGACCGAGTTCGTGGGCCCGGTCGACGAACCGCTTCAGCCCCTCGGGGCCGCCGTAGGGATCGTGCACGGCCCACAGGGAGACGCCCTCGTAGCCCCAGCCGTGCCGGCCGGGGAACGGGCACAGCGGCATCAACTCGACGTGGGTGACGCCCAGTTCGGCGAGATGGCCGAGCCGGTCGGCCGCCGCGTCCAGGGTGCCCTCGGGCGTGTACGTGCCGACGTGCAGCTCGTAGAGCACCGCTCCCGGCAGCGGGCGCCCCGGCCACGCGGCGGTGCGCCACACGTACCGCTCGTGCTCGACGAGGGCGCTCAGGCCGTCCGGGCCGTCCGGCTGGCGGCGTGAGCGCGGGTCGGGCAGCGGCGGACCGTCGTCGACCGCGAACCCGTACCGCGTGCCGTCGCCCGCCTCCGCCTCGCCGCTCCACCACCCCACGCGCTCGGGATCGCGTTCCAACGCGCGCGTGGCGCCCTCGTAATGGAGCGTCACACGGTCTGCCTCTGGTGCCCACACCTCGAACTGCACGGACGGTTCCCCTTCGTCTGCTCACCGGGATGTAGCCCGTCCATCGTGCTTCAAACGAGATCAATCCGCTTTTGAATCCACCCCTTTGGCGCAGGTGTCGTCATCTTCGCGCGCGTGCGGGCCGTTTCCGCGTCTTCTGGACACCCGGGGTTCACTGCCCGACAATCACGAGCGTGACGTCGTCCTTCGAGTTCCACACGTACCCCGCGCGGCTGTCCGACGCGGAGCGCGACAAGGCGCTCAAGGTTCTCCATGACGGCGTCGCCATGGGACGGCTCTCGCACGACACGTTCATCCGGCGCATGGAGCTGGCGCTCGCCGCCCGCCGGTCCGAGGAACTCGTGGCGCTCACCGCCGACCTGCCCACCGAAAGCCGCCTCTCGCGCGTCCTGTTCGGCACCGTGGAGGCCGTCTCCGGGTTCACGGTACGGCTGCGCAGGGCCTGGCAGGCCGAGCGGCTCCCCAAGCTGCTGCTGCCCCACCCGGGCAACGGACACCCGCTGCGCATCGGCCGCGACCCCGCCAACGGGCTGCGGCTGACCCACGAGACGGTGTCCCGGGTGCACGCCGAACTCAGCCGCCAGGGCGGCATGTGGGTGCTGCGCGACCTCGGTTCGACCAACGGCACCACCGTCAACGGCCGTCGGGTGATCGGCGCGGCCGTCGTCCGCGAGGGCGATCAGATCGGCTTCGGACGGATGGCGTTCCGGCTCGCCGTGAACTGAGCCGGACCGACTCCGAACCCACTCCGGACCGAGCTCGAACTCAGCCCCACCTCACCTCTGGCCTGGGCTTTACCCGATGTGGCGATCTTGGGTGTGCGTGAAATCCCTTTGCGTACGGCGGTGTTGACGTACCCCTCAGGCCGTGACTGACTGTGCGTACACCATGCACATCAGGTGAACCGACGGCACCACTTTCGTGGAGGTGTGCCCTGCCACCACTCCTCCGCTATCCGTCCGTGGACGAGCTGGGGGCCCAGGCCGCCGCGCTCGTCACTCGCCGCCCCCGGGACGCCCGGCTGCGCCGTGTCGGGACCTCCCGCGCCGGTACGCCCCTGTGGCTGCTCTCCGTGGGCCACGGCAGCCGCCAGGCCCTCGTGGTCGCCGGACCGCACGCCAACGAGCCCGTGGGCGGCGCGACGGTGCTGCGCCTGGCCGAACGGGTCCTCGCCGACCCCCGGTTGAGCGAGGGCGCCGACGCCACCTGGAACCTGCTGCTGTCCCTCGACCCCGACGGCTCGCGCCGCAACGAGGGCTGGTTGCCCGGCCCCTACAGCCTCGGCCGGTACTTCCGGAACTTCTTCCGGCCCGGCTTCCTGGAACAGCCCGAGTGGCTGCCGGACGGCGCGGCCGGGGCCCGACTCCCGGAAACCCGCGCCCTGTTGGAGGTCCAGGACGAACTGCGGCCCTTCCTCCAGTGCTCCCTGCACGGCGTCGACGTCGGCGGCGGCTTCGTCGAACTGACCCGCGACCTCCCCGGCCTCGCCCGACGCGTCGCGCACACCGCGGCCCGCCTCGGCATCCCGCGCGAACTCGGGCCGTACGACACCCTGTACTGGCCCAGCATCGGCCCCGCCGTCTACCGCATCCCACCCCCGCGCCGGGGCGATCTGGCCGCCGCCATCACCGAGGCCGCCGTCGAGTCGACCTGGTTCCACCCGCACCGGCACGGCACCGTCACCGCGGTCGTGGAGGCGCCGATGTGGGGCGTGGCCGGCGTCGCGGACGGCACCCCGCCCGCCGACGCGGACGCGGTCCTGCGCACCGTGAGCCACACCCTGCGCCACGACACCCGCATCCTCGAACAACTCCTCGCGCGCATACGGCCGTTCGTGCAGGGCGCGGCGGCGACGGAGCCGGGGGAGGCCCGGCCGTGCGCGGGTGTCGGGGAGGCGGGGCAGCTCTCCCGTGCCGGCGTGGTGGGACCCCCGACGGCGGACGCGGCCGACAGCCGCCCCCGGCACGACGCCGGTCGTCCCGCTCCCGCGCAGGCGGCCACGCCCGGCCTGCTGCCCAGAACCCTTCTCGTGCCCGACGCCGCGCGGCTGCTCGCGCCGGTCGACGACTACTTACTGGTGTGCCCGGGGCTCGCCGACGCGTGGGATCCCGATGTCGACACCAGTGCCGCGCGCCCGCTGCCGCCGCTCAACACCGGGCATCTCGCGGCCCTGCGCATCGCGGGCCGGCGCCTCGCCCTGCGCACGGCCGGGCTGCTGTACCAGCTTGTCGTCGCCTCCGGGAGCGACCCGGCCGGTGTGCTGCCGGAGCTGGACCGGCTGATCGACGAGTGGTGCGCCGACTACCGGGACGGCTTCGGGGCGCGCTGGATCTCCGTCGCACGCCAGGTCGAGTACCAGTCGCGCGTGGTGCTCAGCGCGTTCGAACTGGCCCGGCGGCACACGCCCGTGCGCTCCCGTACGGGTGAGCCGGGCTGGGGTGCGGGGGCGACGGTGCCGATGCATCTGGAATGACGTACACCCCCAAGCCGTACACCTCGAAGACCCGCGCTTCGAAAGCGACCGCCCTCCGGGGTGCCCTGCTGGCCGCAGCCGTGCTCCTCGCCGCCGGCCAGGCACCCGCCCAGGCGGCGCCCCGGCAGGGCCTCCGGGGCGACTGGCTCTACCTCACCGTCACTCGGGGCGACAGCCGGTCCAGTGACACACGCGGGACCCTGCTCCTGTGCGACCCGCCCCAGGGCCACGCCCGCGCGGCCGAGGCCTGTGCCGAACTGGCCGCGGCGAGCGGTGACATCGACGCCATCCCGGCCAGAAGCGTGTTCTGCCCGATGGTCTACGCCCCGGTGACCGCTCACGCGCGCGGGGAGTGGAAGGGCCGTCAGGTCGACTACACGAGGACCTTCTCGAACCGCTGCGTCATGGCGGCGCGAACGGGAGACGTCTTCGCGCTGGAGGGCTGAGCGGCGCGGGCGGGGTCAGGCGGAACGTCGGGCACGCGCGTGTGGGGCCTCGCCGATCTCGCCCGCCTGCTCGCGCTGCCCGCGCGCGTACAGCGCCGCCGCCACGACCGTGCGGGACTGATGCTCCACCTGGTGCTCCAACGGCACCCAACGGGCGCGGAAGCGCTCCGCGAAGGCGTCGCTCCAGGACGCGACGAGGTGCTCCAGGAGGGGCGCCGCGCGGTCGTCGGTCTCCCGCAGCACCCGCAGCAGCATCGCCGCCGCCCGTAACGGCAGCCGCCGTCCGAACGCGTCCACGCTTCCGACGTACGCCATCGTGGTGTCGGCCGGCGAGGTGTGCGTCCAGTCCGCGGCCAGGCCGGGCACCAGCTCCAGCGCCCACCTGGCGGCCCGCAGCAGCGGCCCGTCGACGCCCTGGAGTCGCGGCAGCGCCTCGGCGAGCACCCGCTCCACCTCCCGCCCGTCCCGCGCCAGTCGGCGCGCCAGCCGCCGTAACGCCGCCGCCGGGGCGGGATGCGGTGCCGGGTCGTCCACCAGGTCGCTGGCCCACATCGGGACCTCCACGACCGCGGTCAGGCCGCCGTAGCGGTGCGCGTGGTACCAGGTGCTGTGCCGGGCGTCGTCCGGCATGCTCGGGTAGGCCGCGTCCGAACCGGGCGCCGGCATCACATGCACCCCGGGCCCCGAGGCGGGCCAGCCCGCCGCGTCCGAGGCGCCCGTCTCCACCGGGATGTGCAGCTCCGCCGCCGACTTGGCGAACGGTTCGGCGAGCCCCGGTATGTCCTTCGTCAACTGCACCCAGCTGCCGCCCAGATCGGTGCCGTGCAGGGTCACCTGGAGATAGGGCCGCAGCTCGTCGATCACCCGGGTCAAGGCCCGCGTCTCGGGCGGCAGTCGATCGGGCGGCAGCACGGAGGGCGACCACTCGGGCTGCTCCGGGCCCGCCGGGCGGAAGAAGCCGAGGTGGTAGTCGAACAGGCTGCGCGGTGCCGGGGTGACGTGCAGGCTCGCCCCGTCCGGGTCCGCGCAGAGCAGGAAGTGCCAGGAGGTGTCCGACCTCAACTCCCGTTCGCGGACCACCCGTTCGGCGAGTGCGAGGAGTGTGGAGCCGCCGGTCGGCTCGTTGGCGTGGGCACCCGCGACCACCAGGACGGCCCGCCGGGCGTGCCCCACGGACAGCAGATGAAGTGGTCGGCCCGCGCGAGAGACACCTACTTGGCGCAGGGTGCACAGGGCCGGCCGGTGAGCGGCCAACGCCCGGGCGGACGAGACCAGTTCGGCCACACTGGGGTATCGCAACTCCGGCAGGAGACTCACCCCCGACTACTCCGCCCCGGCTTCGCAACCGCAGTACTTCATGGCCTCTGTGAACTGTCAAGAAGACCGTGGGGGAGGCTCCAGGGGGCGCCCAGGGGCATTTACCGGCAGCCGGTAGGCGCGTTGGTGCCAGCAGGGGGCCGGGGATTTCCAGGGGGTTTCACGGGCGCCCGCGCTCACCCCCGGTGACGTCGTCGTCGTGCACACGCGCGTGCCCCCGCATCACGGACACCGCCCTCCCGGCCCGCCACCACACGCCCGCCGCCCGGCCCGCGCCCCGGGTACGTACGCGGGTGCGAGCCGGTGGCCGGAGACCCGTCGCACGCCGTAGGCCGTGGCGCATCCGCCTCACTCGAACGGCCGCACGCGAGCTGCGGTCCGCGCGGTGCGGTGGTCGGCTGGGGGCAGCCGCGTGCGCGCAGGACGCGGACGACCGGCCGCGCGCCTCCTGGACGGCGCGGGGCGCAGCTGCGACCACGGGAGCGGACGGCGGTGCTGTGTCTCACGGACGTGACCGTCCCCCGGACCGCGGGCGCCCCGGCCCGTCCGCCGGGACCGCCGAGCCTGCGGACGGCCGTACGGGACCCGTATCCGCTCTACCGCACCCTCCGCACGCACTACCCGCTCGTGTACGACGAGCCGTTCGGAGCCTGGCTCCTCAGCCGCTACGACGACGTCCGCGCGGCCCTCGCGGACCCGCGGCTCGTCGCCGTGACCGGTGACGGGCACCCGGCCGCACCCGAGGCGGGACGGCTCCTGGACCGGGCCCTGCGCGGGCCCGCGCTGGCCGCCCTGACCGCCGCCGTCGAACGCAGCGCCCACGTCCTCGCCCGCCGCCTCGCCGCCCGCGAGGACGCCGACCTGGTGACCGAGTTCTGCGACTGGCTGCCCACCGCCACGGCCGTGGCCGCGCTCGGGCTGCCGTACGAGGAGACCGCGCGGGTGCACCGCTGGTGCCGCACGGGACTCGGCCGCTCCGGAGGCGGCCGTCCCGAACTGGGCGCCTTCCTGCGCCCGTTGACGGCGCGGCGCCGCGCCCACCCGGGCGGTGACCTGCTGTCCGTGCTGTGCACCGCGCGGAGCGACGGCGGTCCGCTCTCGGACGACACCGTCACCGGGCTGGTGGGCACGCTGCTCGGCGCGACCGGCGAGAACACCGCGCGGGCGCTCGCGTCGTTCCTCGCCAACCTCCTCGACCACCCACGGCAGTTGGACGTGCTCCGCGCCCGCCCCGACCTCGCGCCGGGCGCCTGGGCGGAGTCCCTGCGCCGCGATCCGCCGCTGCACATCGTGCTGCGCCGGGCCGTCGCGCCCGTCGGCGCGATACCCGCCGGAGCGACCGTCGCCTGTCTGCTCGGCGCCGCAGGCCGCGACCCGGAACGCTTCACCGACCCGGACCGCTACGACGCCTTCCGCACCGACCCCGGACCCCTCGCCCAGGGCACCGGTCCCGGCGCCCTGCCGGCCCGTCTCACGGCCGAACACGGCCTGCGGGCCCTCCTGACCGCCCTGCCGGGCCTGCGCCGCGCACCGGGAGCCCGGCAGCTGCCCGACGACCTGGTCCGCCGATCGCCCCGGACCCTCCGGGTGCAGACCTAGTCCGAGATCTCCAGCAGCACCACCGGCGACAGCTCGAAAAGCTCCGCCACGCGCGCGTGCCCCGTGAACTGCCGCTCCGGAGCGAGCACATCGGCCCACCGGCCCGGCGGCAGCGGCAGCGCCGTGTCGCGCCAGCCGCCCGCCTCCGCGAGGCGCGACGACAGCCGGGTCACGGCCGTGACGGCGGCCCCCGAGCGGGCGAACGCCACACAGTGCGCCGCCGCCGGGCCCTCCGCCGCCAGCGGCGCGTACGCCGCCGCGTCGCCGAAGGCCTCGGGGCGACGGGCCCGCAGCCGCAGCGCGGCGGCCGTCACCGCGCCCTTGGTGCCCGGCTCCGGGGGCGGGAACGGCACGGGCCGCCGGTTGTCGGGGTCGACCAGGGCCAGGTACTCGGCCTCGGTGCCCTGGTAGAGGTCCGGCACGCCCGGCATCGTCAGCTGGAGCAGCGCGGCGCCCAGCACGTTCGCCCGGATGTGCGGTTCCAGCCGCGCGCGGAACGCGGCCACGCGCTCACCGGGCGGCCCGCACGGACCCGCCGCCACGAACGCCGCCACCGCCTCCTCGTACGACGGCTGCTGCTCCGTCCAGCTCGTGTGCAGACCCGCCTCCCGCACATGCTTCAACAGGGCCCCCTGGACCCGCTCCGCGTCCGCCGGGCCGAGACCGAACACCGTCTGCCAGGCCGCCCACGCCAGCTGCGCGTCCGGCACACCCGCGCCGGTACGGGTCACCTCGGTCAGCACGTCCGCCCAGCGCTCCGGCACCTCGCTGAGCACGGCCAGCGCGGCCCGCACGTCGGCACTGCGCTTGGTGTCGTGGGTCGACAGCACGGTGCCCGCCACGGGCCAGTCGCGCTGCACGCGCGCGCAGTACGCGTGGAAGTCCTCCGGGGACACCGCCGGGCTGCCCGGGTTGCCGCCCACCTCGGTCGCCGACAGCAGCGGCACATAGCGGTAGAAGGCCGTGTCCTCCACGGACTTGGCCCGCAGCGCGGACGCCGTCTGCGCGAACCGGACCCGGAACTCGACCTCCGCGGGCCCGTCCCCGTACCGCCCCAGCAGCAGATCCCGTACGACGTCGACGGCGCCCGCCTCCTCCGCGACGACGAACGCCTGCCGGGCCTCGGCGGCGGCCTCCTCGGTGACGACGGCCGCGGTGTCGCCCGAGGTATAGGGCCGGTACACCTCCATGCGCACCAGGAACTCCACCAGCGCGGTCCGCAGCGCCCAGGGGGCCCGGTCGCGCAGCGCGGGCTCCGGGGACGCGGCGCACAGCCGGCTTACGACCCGGGTCAGCCGGTCCGTCTCGGCGTCCAGCTCGTGCGTGAGCACCTTGTACGCCGCCCGCCGCACCGTCGCCTCCCAGTGCCCGCCACGGTCCGCCTGCGGGGCCGCGAACCTCCGGTACTGGCCCAGGAGTTCCCCCGCCCCCGCCGGGTCCGTGAACAGCCCGTCGACGTGCCTGAGGGCGTCGTAGCCGGTGGTGCCCGCGACGGGCCAGGAGGCCGGCAGCCGCTCCCCGTCCGCGAGGATCTTCTCCACGACCGTCCAGCGGCCCCCGGTCGCCTCGTGCAGCCGTTGGAGGTAGTCGTCGGGGTCGGCGAGGCCGTCGGGGTGGTCGACGCGCAGCCCGTCCACGACGCCCTCGCGCAGCAGCTGCAGAATCTTGCCGTGCGTGGCGTCGAACACCTCCGGGTCCTCCACGCGCACCCCGATCAGCTCCGAAATGCTGAAGAAGCGCCGGTAGTTGAGCTCGGTGCGGGCCAGCCGCCACCATCCGAGGCGGTACCACTGCGCGTCCAGGAGCCGCGGCAACGGCAGCTCCCCGGTGCCCGCACGCAGCGGGAACACATGGTCGTAGTAGCGCAGCACGTCACCGTCGACCGCCAGGTGATCGATCTCCGAGCCGACCGGACCGCCCAGCACCGGCAGCAGCAACCGCCCGCCCTGCGCCTCCCAGTCGATGTCGAACCAGCGCGCGTACGGCGACTTGGGGCCCTCTCTGAGCACCTCCCACAGGGCGTGGTTGTGGCGCGGGGCCATGGCCATGTGGTTCGGCACGATGTCCGTCACCAGACCGAGACCGTGCTCCCGCGCGGTGCGCGCGAGGGCCCGCAGACCGTCCTCGCCGCCGAGTTCGTCCCGCACGCGCGCGTGGTCCACGACGTCGTAGCCGTGCGTCGAACCCGGAACGGACTCGAGGACGGGGGAGAGGTGCAGGTGCGAGACGCCGAGCGACGCCAGGTACGGCACGGCCGCCGCGGCCGCCGCGAACGGGAACTCGGGCTGCAGCTGCAGCCGGTAGGTGGCCGTGGGCACTGCCGGGTCGGGTCGTTCAGGTGTCATGCAGACCTACGTACCCGCCCGGCCGCCCTTCGTGTCATCGACCCCCGCATCCGGTCCGCCGACCGGCCGACCGCGCGTGGTCCTAGGTGGGCCGCTGCAGCACCGTCATGCTGCGGTCCACCAGGGTCAGCCGGTCCCCTGCCTTCACCTTCGCGCCGGTGCCCGCCGGCACCCCCTCCGCGCGGCCGGTGTCCACGATCACCTCCCACTGGCGGCCGTGGTTGACCGGCACCACGAAGTCCAGCGTCTTGGGAGAGGCGTTGAACAACATCAGGAAAGAGTCGTCGGCGATGCGCTCCCCGCGCTGCCCGGGCTCCGAGATGGCGTTGCCGTTCAGGAACACCGACAGCGCGGACGCCTGCGCCGAGTCCCAGTCCCGCTGGGCCATCTCCTTGCCCTCCGGAGTGAACCAGGCGATGTCCGACAGCTCGTCGTGGGTGCC
>Ga0307511_10003514_pt1 | contig 16093 bp, 15 predicted proteins | sample 13_EM_MG_FD_200266 | JGI IMG/M metagenome (GOLD analysis project Ga0307511, IMG submission 200266) | Populus trichocarpa ectomycorrhiza microbial communities from riparian zone in the Pacific Northwest, United States - 13_EM | ecosystem: Host-associated > Plants > Roots > Unclassified | place... | reverse complement strand
ATGTTTATTCAAGAACAAGGATTGCATTTCATTTTGTTTTTGTGTTAAAAACTTAATTACAATTGACAAGGCAAAATCACCCCATTAAGATCGCACTGTAAAATAGCTTCCTTTTCTGAGTTTTTTGGTCACCCTATTTTCGCCAAACAAGAGGGGAAAAAGAAAATAAAAGAAAAGGGATTTTCCCTTAATTTTCGTTTAATCTTTGAGCGAGCGAGCGATTGGGCTGGGCAGTGTCACAAACAGAGTCGTGAGAGAGAGTAGGTCTGTCCAGCACTTGGAAAACCCCACAGGCCACAAGGCAGCCAACTGTCCTAAGAAACAAACCCCTCTCTGTTTCTCTCGTTGTTTTGTAAGCACCAGCCACAAACACACCCCTTCCCTTGCTCCCTGAACCTTTCTATAAACTCTCTCTAACCATTTCTCTCAGGAGCCTGCCAGTTTTTTCTGTGGTCCCCCCCCCCTCCCCTCTCTCTCTATATATATATATATTGAAGAATAAGAGACGCCAAAACCTGAGAAGAAATGGCGACGATTAACAATATGTCGACCATAATGTGTAGGGATCATCGGATTTTGTCTTCGTCGAGTAAATTGAGTGATGTGTTTATGTTGGAATCAAGGCTTAGAAAGAGATGCTTCTTTCAAAATCCCAACTTTACAGTTAGATCCATGAAAGTCAGGGAGCAGAACCAGACGGCAAACCTGGTCTCTTCTAATGGTCCTTTAACTGCCTCTGTGAGTTCTTCTCATCTTCTTTTAATGTGCGCGCGCACACACACACACACAACACACACACTCTGGTTGGTTTCTGAGATATTGCTGGGAAGCAAAAGAAAGTATTTTATTTAAGTATTCGGAAATATCTTAACTAAACACATGACGGGTATTGTTGTAAGTAGTGCCTTGGAGCCACTAAGCGAGTCTTATTAGTTAGAAGAAAGAAAGAAAAAAAAAGGAAATAGCTTTAAGCTTTCAATACCATTACGAGCAAGGTGATTATGTTTTTATTTATTTTTTCCTCCGATAGAATTACAAATGAAAATCGTTTTTGTGCAACTGGACATATCTCATAAGAGCTCTTCCATGGTCAGGGATTCAATGTCCTTTTAAATTTCTGCTGTTCTCTATTTCATAATTGGTTTTTGTAGGCAATTAGTGTTTTCTCTTGCATTTCAGGATTTTGTTAATCGGTATGAATGTTCTGTTTTAGATAGAAAAGATACTTGTGCTTCCTGGTTTAAGCATTTTTAAATTCTAGACTTGCACAAACCACATGTCAAATGCTCTGTTTTGTAGTTCTGTTTCATTATAAACTCTTGCATATGCCTTTTCCCTTTCGAATGTTTACATTGTACTTGCTTTCCTTTGCAAGTTTGTAACTTGAGATTCTACTGTTTTAGGACAAGGTGAACTCTCCTTTAGAGCTTCTGACCAACAACCAAACTTTGGTGAAGGAAAAGACAGATCCAATCTCTCGAAGGAAAACAAAAATAGTTTGTACAATTGGTCCTTCCACAAGCTCACGTGAAATGATATGGAAACTGGCTGAAGCTGGAATGAACGTGGCCCGCTTAAATATGTCGCATGGAGACCACGCTTCCCACAAGATAACTATTGATCTTGTTAAAGAGTATAATGCACAATCTGATGACAACGTCATTGCCATAATGCTAGACACCAAGGTATATTGGTTTTTAAAAATTTTGACTTAATTCTCTGTCAAGTCTATTCCTTTTCCGTGACTAGTTTTTTGAACAAGACACCCCCCTCCCCCCTCTCAAGTTGTTCAAGGTCAAACACAAATTCAATAAATTCAAGTTTGATCCTTATCTATCCTTGTTTCTGTGGTGAAACTGTTTCATGAAAATTTTCATGAATTATCATATAACACATTCATTTGGTTTTATTTCATTTTTAACCAATGTTAGTGATAGCTAGTGGGTTTCTCTCATTTTTATTATTTACGTTCACCGTGCAATGCATGAGTTTGGATGACCAAGTTTTCTTTGGAATATGTTTTGGGGGGATGCTTTGGAAGAGGTTCAGTGATTGCATGCCAAGCAAGTCTTACATTAAGAAACCGCGTTCCCAAAAAATTCAATTTTTTTTTTTGCTAAAATTTAATATGGTTTGTATGTTTTGGATCGTTTTGATGTGCTGATGTTAAAAATGATTTTTTAAAAATGAAAAAACATCATTTGCATGCATTTCGGCACGAAAAGTTATTTGAAAAGCAACCGCTACCACACTGCCAAATATTGTCATTGTTGCAATCACTCGTCCAACATCCTGCTCAATGTTCTTGCGTACTTCCTATTTAGACCTACAGTACAAATGTCAAAGTTTCAGATTCTTTTATCGGAATGCAGGGTCCTGAGGTTAGAAGTGGAGATGTGCCTCAACCAATTATTCTTGAGGAGGGAAGAGAATTTAATTTCACCATCAAAAGAGGAGTCAGCTCTGAAGACACTGTTAGTGTAAACTACGATGACTTCATAAATGATGTGGAGGTTGGGGACATGATACTGGTGGATGGTAAGTATACATATCTTGCACTGATTTCGATTGATGGTATGTGAGTTACCTGCACTTCTGCACCATCTGATTAAAGGTTTGATGTAATTGGAATCTATAATTCGAAACAAATGAGTTTAAAAACAGAAAGAAGTATGGTATATCACCATGAAAATAAAAATTAAAATAAAAATTTATTCAATTTCTTTTAATATAGTTGATGTACTGTATGTGTTTAGTTTTCCTTTCTGAGAACTTTCTATTCTTGGACAATGGTCAATTTTTATGTATGATGACTATATGGGAATCGTGTTACAACTGCCAAACTATCATGACAACATTTAGTTGAATTGAGGTGTAGCACTATGAATAATTCATCATGATGGAAACAAAGTTATTCTATCAACTCCTTTTGACATCTAGATTTGCCTCTTGGAAGTGTGATTCATTATTTACTGAATAGTAGGTTGATGGCTTCTCTTACAGTATATGTCCGAGTTTCTAGTAATGTATGGTAACACAATAAATTTAATTTCCTTTTCTTTTCTTTTCTTTTTCCTGTCTATATTCACAAAGGGAACGCTCTACTAAATATTGACTGCACTCATAAGTTTCTCTTCTGCTCACAAGACTTGGAAGTGTTATTTTTTGTGACATAGGTGGAATGATGTCATTGGCTGTGAAATCAAAGACAAATGATCTAGTTAAGTGTGTGGTAGTTGATGGTGGAGAACTAAAATCAAGGCGCCATTTAAACGTGCGTGGAAAAAGTGCAACTCTGCCTTCAATTACAGGTCTTATCTGTTCTGATTTCTTATTGTATAACATTGATGATGTGGAGATTTGATTCTCCATTTTTCCTCTGCTATTTTCTGAACACTTTGCTGTGTTTTTGTGTGCTATATGGTCATTATCTACAGACAAAGACTGGGAAGATATCAAATTTGGGGTGGATAACCAAGTTGATTTTTATGCTGTCTCCTTCGTGAAGGATGCGGAAGTGGTTCATGAGCTAAAAGATTATCTCAAAAGTAAAGTTTTTTCTTCATTATAAACACGTCTTAATGTTACAGCTGCATTTGAGAATTCATACCTGTTCAATTTATCTATCTTAACTATTTCAATGCAGGCTGCAATGCTGACATTCATGTGATTGTAAAAATTGAAAGTGCTGACTCCATACCAAATCTTCATTCAATAATTTCCGCATCTGACGGGGTCAGTTTTCAATATTTTTAATGAATTACTACAGATTTTTTATGCCATTATGAAGTCAAGGAAAATAAATTAATTTTTGTGTTTGTAGAGAGTGTTTTCATCAAGGGCTGTTTTTTCCCCCTCAAGTGTGCTTGTGTGTTTTAGTCTTCTTTACAGGAGACTATGATTTTCTGTTCTGTGCCAGGGTGTGCCTTGTGCACACCCCGCGCATGTGTCCACATGCTCATGTGCTAGAGTTCAGGTTATCTATTACGTTGTATCATAATGTTCAGTTCCTGTTTAACTGTCTTTTGTTGCCTTTATAGGCAATGGTTGCTCGTGGAGACCTTGGTGCTGAACTTCCAATAGAGGAAGTCCCTTTATTGCAGGTAATTGAACTGCATGTGACATGTCTAATACTAACTTCCATGGTGCACATAATACATTTGTCAAATTTGGCTATGGGGCTTGATTAGAATGGAAAAGTTTGAGGACTCACCTCTTTCTTGGAGATATTAAGAAGTTACTTCTGAATCTAAGAAAAAAAGATTACACTAGCAATAGCTTAAAATGAATTCTAGAGATCCATCATATGGGTCATTTTTGTAGTTTGTCTACACGCATTTTATTTGGCAGATTTAGTACATGATTTGTTAGGAAGGGTGCAAAGGGATTCATAAAACCAACCCCAACAAGTTTAAAATCGAGGCGTGGTTGTTTTTGTTGTTGTCTAAATACATGTTATTTCTTAGCAAAACCTACTCACCGTGCATGGCTGATCCAACCACGTAAAATTATAGTAGGTGAAATGGCCATGTGTACCTGCATGTAGCCTTGTTAACTGGCAACAACACTTACCCTTTTAATACTTGTCCTGCTTAGAGTTTAATCACAGTACTTGAATTCCTTGTTTAGTCAAAGAGTTTTATGATCATGCAAACAGGAAGACATCATTAGAAGGTGCCACAGTATGCAGAAACCAGTTATTGTAGCGACAAACATGCTGGAAAGCATGATTGATCATCCTACACCAACAAGGGCTGAGGTTTCAGATATAGCAATTGCAGTACGTGAAGGTGCTGATGCAGTCATGCTTTCAGGGGAAACTGCCCATGGAAAGTAAGTGAACATGGTTCATATCAAGTGATTTCACTGCTCATGTCAATTTAATAATATTATGGTGGCAGTCCTTTTGTTGCTTGAACTGGAATAAACTACCGCCCGGTATATTAAAATTGTGAGTTTTGTTGTGAAATTGCCTGTTGTTAGGCCTCTGAGCGTTTTTAAGTATCTGTCTGGTAGAAGTAGAATAGAACATTTCTAACATTTATAATGCATGGCTTGAGTTCCATTCTTGCTTGCATCACCTTTTCCAAGGATTAAATTGATGTTTTGCTTGAAAACTGCGTTGCTTCTTTTTTTAATCTGTCCTTTTCTTCCTCCTTTGTGTTTGATGACACAACAGAAAATGACAACTGGGATATTTTTCTAGCCAGTGGAGATTTGGCTCAAATTTGCGAACTGCTTTGTGTCGCAGGCCTTCCACCATCATAGGATATATGGTCTTACCACTCAGTTGATTTGGCTTTCACCTTCACTGTAGGCATTTCCCATTGGTCTACTATTGCCCATTACTGAGTGCCATCCATTTCCAACCATAGCAATAGTTGCTGATGATCACCATAATCATGTTTCAGTTGACTCAATGTCAGTTGTCTACCATTGCTGGAAACAATCACCAGCCACCTGAATCCCGTCTATAATTATGTGAACATATGATTCTTTTTTACATACAAAAAATTATTTTTAAAACATTTTTTCCATAATTTTTTTTTCAGTCAGTACATTTAATGAGCTTATTGAGTTATAAAATTAGAGATGTTTCCTTCATTGTTTTAAAACTTTTAAGACTCCGATAACACAATATAAGTTTGAGTTTCTTTCTATCTCTTTTAATATCATAGCTCATATTTCATTTAGCTGGTGAGATGAAAGGAATATCAAGATATAATATTCATGATAACTGGGTGAAGTTTCTGTATGGTAACTAACTCAAATTATTTCTCTTTTTCACATAGATTCTTTGGTTAAACTTATGTTAACTTAACTGGTTTAATGGCATGCTCAGGACCATGTTTTTACTTATATCGCTTTTGCAAGTTATGATTTGATTTTTTCAATCTTTCATGCAGAAAAATTTTACTTTGTTTTTGCAGTTGATTTATTATTAATTTTTTTTTGAATTAAGGTATCCTCTTAAAGCTGTTAAAGTCATGCACACAGTGGCATTGAGAACAGAATCAAGTCTGCCAGTAAACACAACAGCACCTACCCACAACGTCTATCAGGTATGCATTATGAGAGCTTGCCATCTAATTCTTGTTCCTCTTATAATACATACAAGTTGTTTGAAAAATAGAATCAGATGTTATGTCAATTTTATATCAGAGCTGTGATGGCTGATGCCAAATTTGGCCGCTGCTGCTACTGTCCACAAGTGACTATTTCTAATTTCCAACTCCTGGTCATATTCATTGTCTGAATACCTCATGGATAATTTTTGCAGAGCCATATGGGTGAAATGTTTGCTTTCCATGCCACAATTATGGCTAACACTCTCAATACACCCATCATCGTCTTCACAAGAACAGGATCCATGGCTATACATTTAAGTCATTTTCGGCCTTCCTCAACAATATTTGCCTTCACAAATGAGTGAGTTCTGAAAGCACTATGAATGCTGTAGTCTTTGTTTCTAATTTATGTTCTTTGAGTCTGTAAATAGAATAAAGGTCCTTTCAAATACAATGTTGTTCAAAGCTTTTACAATGTTAGAAAGCTTGAAATGCCACATGTACATGCTTCCAAATAGATTAACAATAAATGCTTCATGGTGCAAGTAGCAGATAGAAGACTAGTCACACTAACACTGGCAATTTGTTTATAGGGGTGTGATTCTGTTCATCCTTCAGTTTGGTACACTAGTTTTCAGTAATTACTAGATGGTTTTCAATAATTTGCTTATATGGTTTTCAATAACCACTGTACATCCTTCGATTTGTTTGTGCTAATTATTTTTCTCGTGGTTGAAAGCATTTCCTTGGTGCCAATACATTTCCTGTCTTTCTGCCATCATATTAAATAAGTTAGATTGGCTTTGTTGATGATATGCACTGATGATTAGAATATCATTATTTACTACCATTTCATGCTGTGTGTGCTGTCTTTTAGCTTTCATGCCTACCTTTCCTATGATCTGTGCATTGAATCTTTTAGTGACTATCTTGTTGGTGGTGTAAATTAGGATAACTTCTTCATTTCTAACTATTTGCGACATTTTCATGCTTGGCAGAGAAAGGATAAAGCAGAGGCTGGTACTTTATCAGGGTGTCAAGCCAATATATATGCAGTTTTCAGACGACGCAGAGGAGACCTTCTCTCGAGCACTCAAGCTACTATTGGTTAGCGATTCTTCCATCTCTCTTGTTTCTACACTTGGAAAAGCACTTCATGAAATTAATCTTTTCAAATATTTTCCATGCTTTAGAATAAAGGTCAATTGATGGAAGGGCAGCACGTTACCCTTGTCCAAAGTGGAGCACAACCTATCTGGCGTCGAAAATCTACTCATCACATACAAGTTTGCAAGGTCCAGTCCTAATTTTGTAATGATAACGGGTTTTTGTTTGAGCAGCTGAACGTTATTTTATCTTTGTTTAATTACGAGTTTTGTTGTTCCAAGTGTGAACTTGAAAAATCCTAATGAGTTTGAATGCCTCAATGACAATTTTTTTTTGCAAAGATGTTGATGTGGAAAAAATTACTCTACTGATTGGATTAGATTAGATGCTATGAAGATCCCTAAAGTCTAGCAACAATTCTTCTGGTATTTTGAAGTGTTATTTATTTTTGACTTTTTTTGTTGTCGCGTTGTCCAAGTCTTTGTTTATTCATTAGAAATAAAGAGTCCCATTCCAGCTATGCTGTCAACTTGAGTCTTACCTTCTCAGTTGTCTATCCTTGCTTATTCTCGCCTAGACTTGTGGGTATTATAACTGAAGTTCTGCACAGGTATCTTTATCTAGCCTTAGTTTATCCTAATGAGGTTTACTTTTCTGACCACTAATGTATTGTTTTTTGCTTTTATCTGAATCAGTCTCACTTTAACATGATTTCACCATAATGTTCTTTTCGGACCCTCTATTTCAGAACAGATACGTTGTATTTGTTTTGCCTTGATGTTGGCTCTTATCTGTCTTATTCCATTACTAATTAGTAAAAAACGTAACACTATAATAGTGGAAAGATTTTGTGTTAGTGGCTGGGGCTATAATATTGGTATAAATTGACAGCCCGATATCTGAGTGGAAATCCGTGATCATCCTCCACTGTTGTCATGGCCCTTCATGATCTACCAAGGTCCTTTTGTTAGGACGCGACAATCTCAGCGTCATTCTCGGCCACCCTGGGACTTCAATTGTTGTTCTTTGAGCCAGCAATGTATTCAAAGTCAAGTATTTAGAGTGTTCCTAAGGAGACCACCCTGATGGTCAAGACCTGGGTTTCTACTAAGAGGCATTAGGTTTAAACCATGGGAGGGGTGTATGTGTCTCGTGACCCAAAAACCAAAAAGAACTCTTGATTGAGAAGAGCAGCCCCTTTTTTTACCTTTCCAGACACTGAGAGTTCGCATCAACTCTCTCTGCCTGAAGACATCAGAATCAAGATACTTGCCATATGATTAGCTGAATAAAATCCACGATGCATTTGTGGACCTCTCTTTAGAATAACAAAACCCTTAGTGGAGTCAATTCTGTTTTGATAACCAGAAGGTTTCCATCACCCCCCTCTCATTTTATACCCCATGAATTTCTCTAGACCATAAAAACATAAAAGCTCTGTCAGAATTAAGAGCCACCAGGACATCTCTGAAACCTTACCCCTCGTAACTCCAGCTTCTGTATACTGTTTACTCTCCGTTTTATACCCTCATCAGAGAATCTTTAATAAGTACCTTACCAGTGAAACAAGTCGTGACAAATAATCGAACTGCTGTCACCAGAATTACCGTGCGCACTGTATAACAGCGCATAGGACTTGGATCTTTTTTTTACTTTTTTGGATTTTATTCAGATCCTCCTGAGTGCTCTTGCTCCCTTAAAACCAAAACCAATCTACACTTGAAACCTAGTAGGCAGAGTGAGGTTTTATGATAACTGACCTGTATATCTTACAATGCTTTACCAGCTTTACCTCTTGCGAGCAGTTTCAAATAAGTTTCACTTGGTTGGCGTCTGTCCAAGTTTGGTGTCCAAATCTAATTGGTCGTTGTAATTATAGAATTAATGCTTGCATGAGCACGAGAAAATTGCTGTAGAATTAGTGAAGCAAGCAGGAATTACGTTGTCTTATCTGCCCCAGGAAGGATGACTTTGTAGTCCAAGTGCTGGTGGTTTGCGTGAAGGGGCTTGAGAAGTGCAAATTTGGAGAGAAGATATACTGCTCCTATTATTGTCAAACACAACTAAATATATAATAGGAAATCATTCTAGAAAGACAGCCATTAAACCAACTCATTTTACATAAAATTCAATACAAACTGATGTTAGTTCCATGGCTTGCAATAGAACCAACAGGTTAGAATGAGGTAACTTGAACCAAAAGCTGCCCGCCTCATTATACTCATTTCTACTTAACCTAACTTCAGAAACAGAGTGAAAGGGGAGTTAGATGTTGCAGAAACTGAGACAAATGGGTGTCATGGGAGCTCAGCGAAAAGGTCGTGTACTCCCCTTTATACCCACCTTTTCCTTTGATACAGGAACTTTCTGCAAAATGTTAACGGTCACCCCAATCCCTCCCTCTTATATATATATATATATATATATATATGTATGTATATATGCTGGTACCATAAGCATTAACATTTTTCCGTGGGACATTTTATTAAGTACATCAGACTCTGAAGTTCTCTTCCTGATCATTCAGCTCGCATTTTCCTTCCAGTTGGATAGACTTGTACCACCTAGCACATGCTATATACACAACTAGGTCTATAGTTGTCAAGGTTGCTAAGAGGAAGTAAAACCTATCCAGGTGACCTTTGTTCAGATTTCCGGGGATCCATCCGGGCATGTGATCCTCAGTCGAGATCTTCATAACCATAGTCACAAGCAAGCTACTCACGTAATTCCCTAGCGAGATAGATGTCATACAAAGTGCACTTCCGAAGCTCTTTAATCCATCAGGAGTTTGTGCATTAAAGAACTCCAGCTGACCAACATACATGAAAACTTCAGAAGCTCCAATAAGTGCATACTGAGGAACTTGCCAGAAGATGCTCATAGAGCTTGAGCCTTCACAGTGTGTGCAGTCTTTTCTTGCATACCTGAGTCTATAACACTCCACAAGCCCAGCCGAAATCATTGCCACTATTGCTATCACAAGGCCAACACCCATTCTTTGAAGTTCAGTTAGTCCTTTTGAACCCGTCTTTTTAACTCTGCTTACAAGTGGATCAAGAACTCGCCGATATAGGAAAATGAAAAACGCAACACTTAGAATATCGAAGCTAGACATGCTGGCAGGAGGGATTTTGAAGTTTGATACTGTAGTTTTCATTGCAGCACCCTGCTCAACAAACAGAGAGGCCATCTGTGTGAAAACCACTGAATAGATTATGGTGCAGAGCCAAATTGGGAGTAGTCTCAGTATGCATTTAACTTCTTCTACTTGTGTAATTGGGCACAGACGCCATGGGTTGCGACAGCCCCGCTTTTGATCATCAATATCTCTTGAAGAGATGAAAGCTGCTCTATCCAAGAACCTAAAATAATACGTGGATGAACACGGGTTAGCATTGTTATTGATCAAAAGGAACTTGCAATGCTTGTTTCACGGAATCTAAGATACCCAGTTTGTCGAATCGCGATAAACTGGATAAAATTGATTCCTATACATAACGTGCAATGGATGTCAAACTATCCAAGCAATCTAATTTTTTTTCTGTAGTGAGGATTATCAGTTCTGTAGAATTTGAATAAATTAAGTTTATGAGTCCGTGACCTATCTCTCAATACTTACTTGAATCCATCAGTGTGGAGAATCTTTCTGTTGCCATTCATCGAGCAATCTTTTGCATGGACATTATACAGCTCCTCCTCTCCATCTCGTGGCATCTCGAGCTTCCATTTCTTCATTGCAGCGATGATGACTTGGCAGAACCTGGAGAGAGGGTTACCACTTGGTTTGAAGTGCCGGTATCTAGATGTTCCTCCTAGAAACAAGACCAATGCTGCAAAGGCAGAACCTGCAGACGCCCAGAATCCTAGTGCCCACACCCCTTCATCCTCAAAATACCCCAATATTGTGTTGGAAAAGAGGGAACCGAGGTTCAAGGCCAGGTAGAAGTAGCTAAAAAATGCAACCTTGGAATGTCCTTCCCTGGGGTCCTCTTCATCAAACTGATCAGCCCCAAATGTAGCAATGTTAGGTTGATACCCTCCATTTCCTAGAGCAACGAGGTAAATGGAGAGGTAAAACAATGAAACTTCCATGCTTGAATGGGATCCACATGGAGTCAGCTCATTCCCACATCCTTTTGGTCTGATTAAGAAAAGGTATGACGAGAGTGATAGGATTACTAGGCCCTGCCAATTAAGACACAAAAGAAGCAATTAGAACATGTATACAATTAGATCGCAGTACCTATACACTGCGTAATGTTTTAGATGTTAGTTTTCGAAAGCAGATTCGCTGAAGTTCACTCGATTAATTACATGCACAACTTAATGGATTAAAAGCTCACTGTACAAATCTTCCTGTAAATTTTGAGGCGAAATATGCAAAGCTATACTTGAATGCAAAATGTATTAGAGAAGATTCGGAGTCAAAGTAACTTACTATGACAAAGATGACCTGAAAAATTGCACAGGTTTTGTATCTTCCCCAGTAGGAATCGCTGAGGAAAGCACCAACAAGAGAGAAGATGTAGACGGTCCCGGTCCATTTGCTAACGTTATTAGCAGCATCGGCATTGCTTTGTTGCAAAACCCTTGTCAGGAACAGAACTAAGTTCACACCAACACCAAAGAATGCAAGTGTTGCTAGACCTTGGTTCACTGGGATTCATAGAACAGAAACAAACACAGAATTCAAAGTTTAGAGGCTTTATTTTGTAGGGATTCTAAACCAGATAACTACAGGTACAAGATCTTAAACGTTTGCTTCAATGACAACTTTAATGGATTAATCAATAATAACATCGAGTGGAAACATTTGTAGAGCGGGCTAGATTGCTGATGGATTAAGGTTATACTACATAGCAAAGTTCTACAGAGTATAATGCAGGTTTTGCGTATTTCCTTCATCACCTTCCATTTCTGCAGAAAGTAAAAGAAAGAGCCCTGTAACAACTAATTAATTTACGGTTTCTGTTTTTTGTTTTGTTTTGTTTTCAAATTATATATTAATAATAATAATAATAATAATAATAATAACCAGTATCACAATTTTTGTAAACCATTTGTTAGGTTTTGAGAAATTCTGTAACTCGTTGTTGGTTTTTTACTTTCTTTAATTAGTAAATTAAGTTGAGAAAAGATCATATCTCATCGTATTTCTAATTAATGACTAGAGCTGGAGAACTCCTCGACCATGTAGTTTAATGGGTACCTATATTTTTCCTCTAGCAGGAAGGAACTCCAGTAAGCAGGGCTTATAGCTAATGTTGTCTTTTTGTTATTAAACTGTGTTTGAAAATATATAGGTTCAAACTGTATTTCTTGAAAAATTGAGTTTTTAATCAAAGTAAAATAAAATAAAATGAATGGGACATTTTTTTTTAAATGGGATTTGGATAGCATAATTAGGCTAAATGGACCTCCCTAGCAAAAAAAAAAAAAAATAAAAATAAAAAAATCCCAGCCAGCTGAACTATATCTCACCAAAGTTTCGTACCGACAGAGAGTGGTGTGCCTAGAAAACAAATTGGGTGACTAAAATCAATCAATCTGGAAGATCGAAACGTCCCATCGACAATATTCTTGTCATATGCTCTACCAGCTACTGAATTTAACGGTAACAATCATTTCCCATTAATTATACTCACACACCTCCTTCACCATTCATGTGCTGGGGAAGTTCATATTTAGCAAAATGACAAGCACGTTAGAACTTGATATTTTTGTACCTCCTTCGTATAAAAGAGTGACAAAGATCTCTGCAAGAATTAATTTCAAGTACATCAAGCGACTTCAACCACGTATTTCACATCTAACTTGCCTTAGAAACTTCTTTCTAATTGCTTCTTCCACAGTCCCCCTATTGCTGAATTTTAATTCCTTTAGGCCAACTAGTGGGAGTTTTAACTTTAATGGGTGTAAAGCGAGAGAAACAGGAATTGATTGCGGCCCTTCGCTTTATCTCTCTACCCTTCATTATCTAATTACAAAGAAAATTCCTTTCTTTCATTTTTTTTCCTGCTTGTTGAGTGTCATGATCTCCGTAGATGACAAAAGTGATGACCTTTTGCCTAAGACGATGACAGGATTTTCTGCGGCTGACCTAAACAAATCATGATCAATAATCAGGCTAATGTTTTTATTATTATTATTACTACCAGTCACTCCTGGAAACTTATGGCTGTAAAAACTAAGGTGAGTAGCTTATAATCGTCTGCCGAGTTACATCTAGCAGTAAGTCCAAGATGATCACTTGAATTCAGGATAATTATGCAGTCTATATGCATGCATGCATGCATGCGCATGGCCATGGGCATATATGGGCCTGCAACATGTATCGTGCTGAGATCAGGGTTTTTTTTTCTGGGTGGTAAAAGACACGTGGCAGAAACCCAGACCATGCAAAAGAAGTAGACATAGTTACGTGCCAGGTAAGATTTTAATGCATGCTTTCCTCACCCCCACTTTCCATGGTGTCGTATAGTAGTCCTGGAAATTGGTCGCTAACTGGCAAACTCAGAAAAGAAAAGAGTTCCTTCCCGTGCTGTCTCTATCCCTCTCTAAAACTCTAGTGGATTTTTTCTTGTTCCTATCCATATCTAACCTAGCTATGTCTTGCTGTTTGCATTTATAGGCTGCCTGAAGGCCAGCACGTAGCCAGAGTCCAACACCTGTTTTCCATTTCAGTGCTCCTCCTTACACGTTCATCACTTATCTTTATCGTCTTTTCCAAGACTGGAAATTGTATACTGCTAGCAAAGAAGAAAGGAGCATGTGCTTATCATTACAACCCATCTCTCTCTTCTTTTTCCCAAAGAAATTTGGTGAATCAAAAGGAGGGCTTGAATATTTACAAGAACATATTTTTTCTCAGCAATTTCTTCATATAAAATAAACATGTACATGATACATACACGTATATTTGGGTGGATAGATCATTGGATATATTCCCTAGTGCGTTAGGACCAAGCAATGAATATAGATCGATGTGATGATATGACATATACCACAACATGCACCCATAATACTAGGAGTTTGGATTTTGGGCCCATGAATTTCTAGCCAGAAAAATAACATATACAGTACCTGTGACAATGACCATTTAAAGTAATCGACAGGGCTACTGGTATTTAGAAAAGAGTGCAGAGCTGGGAGATATTTCTAAAGAGAAGATCAACCACAGAAAAACTAAGCAGTATACTCACAGTGAAAAATATTATTTTTGGTCATCTTTAATTATTTTATGCTAGTTAGGATTTGAACTTACAAAGTATAATAATTCCAGCAACCCATTGCCCAGATTTGTCTTTGATAGCAGGACGACCATGCCAATCAACTGTTCCATCAAAAGTGCATTCTTCTCGTCCCTCTTTGAACTTACCCTGCATATGTACATTTTCATCCCATTGTTATCCAGCTAGTAAATTCGTCTTCAGGACCAAAAAGAAAAACCAATACTAGTAATTAAAAAGTATAATCATAACCGCACAACATCAATTATAATGTCTGTGTTTCATGGCTCGCAGTTTGGTTTAAGCCAGCCAAGAAATGGGAAAAAGAGAGGGGAAAAGCTCTTATATAAATTAAAATCATCTCTGCGTACGTAGAGGGGAAAAAAAAAAGGAGGAGGAGGAGGAGCAGCATATCAAAAAAGATATATGAAGAGATCGAAGAGAACAGCTAGAAGCTTTCAACTAACCTCCTTACAAACCTCCAAACAAGCCATTAATGATGCTGACAAGAGAGAGCTGTTTAGATAAAATGCTTGACAAGAAAAGAGGAAGGTGTTTTGTGTCGGCAATGAGAAAATTAACAAAGACGAAGAGAAGGCAGGTTGGGAGTGAATGAGAAGAGGCAGGGGTGTATAAATAGAGAGTGAGCGGGGTGGTATGAACGGTGTAGATTTTAGAGGACAGAAGGAGGGGTCACCCACAGGAAAATAAATTTTATCGGGAATAACTAATGATTTACAATTAGATATTTTTCAGGATTTATTTTTTTAAAATAAATATAAAAGTTTTTTTTTATAAAATCTACAAATCTTAAAAAATAATAAATATATCTCCACTTAAAATTTTTCTATTTTAATTGTATCTCTTTATTTTATTAAAACAAATTTTATAAAATAACTAATAAAATATCATTAATTATTTCTTAAATATAATGAAATTACTTGTGATCTATACAAGTTATATCAATAAAATTAATGTTTATGTAATCGTATATATGTAATATGCAATTTGTTTCAACTGAGTTCAATTAAGAAAATTATAGTTTTGAAACTCGGTCCAGCCCGGCAAGTTGACCTGAGATCTGGAGCTGGAACCGGGCTGAGTTGAAAAAAAAATAGAGAAAAAAAAACCGGGTGTGATCCAGTTGACCCCGTGACTTGGCAAGACCCGGTCAAAAACCCAGTTGCAATCCGTTGATTTTTATTTTTGTTTTTACTAAAACGATATTATTTTGATTTTAAAAAAAAAATTGACCTGGACTTTCAACCGGACCGGTCTAAAAACTATGAAGAAAATGATCCCTTTTATAATCTTCCCTTTATATTTGTTTTTGTAATATATAATTTGTTTCAATTGAGAAAAAGATTCGCCTTTTTGTGTGTTTTTTTTTATAAAATTTTTCGCTGTACTTTCTCTCTCTCACTCCCTAATCTCTCCCCTTTTCTGTTGCGTGTCCCTTTTTGAAATTTACTAGCGGTAATTATGGCATTATAATTATATTATATTACAATTCCTTTTAGTGGCAAAAAAAGACAAATCCATTGTGGATTCTTACGTGCACCCACGGTGCATTTTCTATTAGAACCTTAAATTTCTTAAATTAGATTATTCAACTTTATTGCTTTGTAATTTTATCTAATATAATTTTATATGCTAAGATTTTTTTTTGCTCAATTTGCTTGCTTT
>Ga0307511_10003513_pt1 | contig 16095 bp, 10 predicted proteins | sample 13_EM_MG_FD_200266 | JGI IMG/M metagenome (GOLD analysis project Ga0307511, IMG submission 200266) | Populus trichocarpa ectomycorrhiza microbial communities from riparian zone in the Pacific Northwest, United States - 13_EM | ecosystem: Host-associated > Plants > Roots > Unclassified | place... | reverse complement strand
GATTGCCTTATGCGATTTACTCCGTATTGGGTATGTATTCGTATCCGGGTGGTTCAGCTTAGCGGTACCCTGACCTTTGGCTTTCAGTACATAGTCTGCATCTTTGCCTCTAAAGAATCCACCTATTCGATACGTTTTATCTAATGATTTTTAGAGATATTCAAGCTTCTGCGATTTAATAAATATTATTAACTAGACACAACAGAGGTTTGCATACCGCATAATCTGAGAATGAAGACCACCCGCCCAACTAAATTATTGAACGTCTGACTCGCCAAAGTAAAGTCAAAGAGCGCAAACCAACCTCAGAGCTCGAGGGGATACTAGTACAGTAGGTAAGTAAGGGCAACCATATGAGGAGCCGTAGACCGCAAGCCACGAGACACCGAAATACAGCAATTTGGGGGCTAGTCTGCTCGTCTACACGGAGCAGTGTCACTGTACCAATAGCGGCAGTTAGTTTTGCCAGGTAATCACCACATGCGGGAACTAGCGCTATATGATGAGGGCAAAGACGAGACTAAGTCCGTGTTCAGGTCTCACAAGCAGTCCTGAAAGTGATTAAGAAGGGTCCAATAGGATACAGCTATCGGTGTCCCCCTCGAGAGGACAAAGGCCCCGGAATAGGGATGACAACAGGTTCCTGCAACTCGAGAATCAGCCGCATTCTCCGTCACCTCCTCCACTCCCTATCTCTTCGAACATGCTTAAGCCCCCCTACCACCTGACAATCCACCTCGTCCACAAGATGAAGTTACACAGTCTCCGGAAATTTACTTGCACCATTGGTTAACGCAGTTAGGCACTCAGGTTTCGAGCCCTAGGCTCCACTGCACCAACCGCTCCTAGCGGGTGCATCGTGACTCGTATTATTTATAGTCGGGTTGTAGAGTGATTGGACAGCGCTAGTCTATATTTGTGGATTTTGATAGCGTTGCAAAATGCAAAATGCCTTGTCCGATCACTAAAGAGCATGATTGTATACTGCCGAAGGTCGTACATGACTTGCGATAGAGAGCGCCCCTGCGGTAGTTGTCTGATACAGTCGAACCCCTGTTATTGGATACGCTCCAATAACACAGGTTATCCAGTAAACGGGGGCAATGAATCACGTGATAATATTGAACCCATTGAAGTACATGCATATGAAAGAGCTAAAAATAAGATCAATTGAGCTTTAGCGGAGCAAATATGAAGTAATAGTGCTCTGCTTAGTAGCTTTGTCCAAGGAATTATACTTCTCTAAACAATGAGAGCGGCAGCTTTGTCGTCCTTTGGATGGACACACCAGGCGCACTCCAGTAGTTCTCGATCTATACCGGGGTATCCAATAGATCAGCGAGGCCAAACTCGGGCTAGTGGAGTCTAGACGATAAGAGGGTTCGCTGTAGATCTTCCTGCAAGCCTTGCTTTTTCTACATTGCATAAGCGCACGTGCCAAATGTTGCCACCCGCTTGCCCAGGTGCCAACCATATAATGGCCACAAGCCATGAGACACCTGAATACGGCAATTTGGGGGTTAGTCTGATCAGCTATGCGGAACGAATAGTTTTCGGTGGAATTGGACGGTAGGGGACTCAAAAGCTGCGTACGAGCTCGGAGAATAATTTATGAAGTGCCTAAGAGCCCTGGATTATGGAGTCAAAGGGATGGATACCCTGAAATATGGCTAATACAAGAATTGCGTGATGTAGACATATGAGCGGGTATTATATTGGAATAATACAATTGAGCAGAGTCTAGGTACATTTCCTGCCCCTCTCATAGTGTAAAAACCATCAGTATGATGGATAATACATGAGCATTCGCCCCATTCCCACCCCCCCCAAAAAAAAGACTGGGGTAAATATAGGTACAACTTCATATGTATAGCTGAGCAAAAACTAACAATTCAATAACTTAAGCGAACCTGGATGAGAAAGGAAATCTTTTTAGCTGATTTGCCGCTAGGTTAGGCAAGGGTTGAGAGAGTAGATGCCTGTAGACTCTATGGGTGCTATCGCGGAGAAAAGGGGAAACCCAGGCCCATGCGCGAATGGGTTGGCGAAATGGGTCAGTTCCTGGGCCAGTCAGCCTGTCTAGGAATATTCCTAGGGGGGACCGGCCCCCCGGGAATCGGTTCAATGTACATATATTGGCCAGGCTCGCCACTGGGATGCGTTTAAATACATATGCTCACTATGTACTGTATGTCGCTCAGCTGAATATAGATGCTCTTGCTACACAACCAACTAAATAAGTATGATTGCTGCTCAGCTGAATACCTATACGCATGCGTATTATGTATGCCGCCCAGTCAAATATAGATATGCTTGCCACACAAACAACTGAATTGGTATAATTCCTACTCAGCTGAATATACATACGTACACTCACTAGTAGTGGTCAATAACCTAGTAACGTACAAAAGGTGGTACATGACGCATGGCGTTTCTTAGTGCCTTGGCCACAGGATAAGGAGGTTGTGATAGACCTGGTGGAGGATTTCTTTACCAAGTTGAACCTCTGAGTACAGAGTTCTTCGTTTTGTTTTTGTGCGAGTTCGATTGGGGAGGGCCGGAAAGGGGCGTGGCGGCGGAAGTTGCGTATATACATCTTTGTTATTTCCTAGGTTCGGGATGCTGGACCCCTTCAACATGTTGTTCCGTAGGTGCCGAACCTTCAAATGGGAGGCGACGGGGCCGTCGCATGACATTAGGTCGAATCTTTAAGAAGAAAAAAAAGTGCCTTGGCCACCACGAAGCAGCAGGCATCATCCCCCCTACAAAAATATGAGCTCACTCCACGGCAATGACCCAACCCCTACGATGGTATTCCAAAGAGGCGCCTTAGTCCCAAGAGCGATTGGTGGCATGAATGGAAGAGAACCCAGGGGAATTACGCGGGAGGCAGGCAGTGTGGCTTAAGGATGTGAGGGTCCAAGTGTTTAAATACATGGTACGGTGAAGTGAATCTGTGATAAGGCAGCCAATATGAAAAAGCAGACATCGGCAATGCGACAAAGGTCTGATCGGGGATTAGTGAGGGTCAGAATGAGCGGTCCATTAATGGAGCAGACGGGCCTGCTATCTCTATGTTTAGTACTATTCATCTTCGTCGAGCTTAATGACTGCAGATGTTGCATATACTTATGTTACAATTGTTTCTTTAAAATTCCCACATCTGGTAATCACATACCCGGGGAGGCCAATCTCATGAAGCGGCCTGCTGGGGAATTTCAAATGTGCATTCCCGGGCAGGCCTATATTCCTGCGTAGGTCAGCCCTCCCAGGAATCGTACGTGTTCCCGGGCAGGTCAGCCCATCCGCAGACAGGCCAGTCTTTTTTTTTGGGGGGGGGTAAATCAGTACTCGTATTGATACTATGGTATATGACGAGGGCATGTATCCCCGAGTGAAGACCCGGCTGGATTGTTCAACCCCTGGGCCATGCCGACCCACTAGACAGGCCAGTCCATTCGCGAATCAGCCAGATTCCCGGGCAGGTAAGCCCATCCGCGGACAGGCCAGCCCATTCGCGAATCAGCCAGATTTCCGGGCAGGTAAGCCCATCCGCGGACAGGCAGATTCCCGGGCAGGTCAGAACATAGATAAGGGCACAAATCAAGCGCCTAGTATCTGGATTTCATGCCCTTAGTCTGGTAACCTGTTTGACATATTAAACTTTTAACCTGGACTGTTTTGGATAGACTTGCTCCTCGGACATCCTCAACGCCACCCCCCCAACTTTGGGTGTATGCTCATGTATTATCCATCATACCGTGAGGTGTGGACTTGATTTCATAGTTTTTGCACTATGCGAGAGGGGCAGGAAATGCACCCAGATTCTGCTCAATTACATTATTCCAATGTAATACCCGCTCATATGTATGTCCACATCACGCAATTCATGTATTAGCCATATTTCAGGATACCCCCCCTTGACTCCATTCCAGGGCTCTTAGACACTTCATAAATTATTCTCCGAACTCGTACGCAGCTTTTGAGCCCCCTACGGTCCAGTTCCACTGAAAATTCATTGACGTCTACCCTACAGCTGATTTGTTGCATATCCCCATCGTGTTGCACAGCGATTCGACCTAATGTCATGCGATGGGTCGCATGTTGTAGTTTAGCCAGGTCTTAGATTATGCCTCAATGCACTTCTGGTTGCAAGGGTGCTCTTCTCCAGAAACACTCACTTTGTCTGCCAAGTAGCACAGTGCTTTCAGCTCGTTTGCGGAATGCACTGCCATTGGTTCGCTCGCCCCTGGTCGCATTCCATTAGCTCCGATGAGCTCCTCCAATTGGCCTACTGAATAGTACTCACTATCACATCAACGGATAGATGTATGTTTTGATTCAACAGGTTGAGGATGGGCCCTTCTAGGACCATGTAATCACTTACAGTAGATGTAAGACATAGCCCTATTCTTTGCATCCGATAGTAATTGCACAATGGGTGGTTCAAAAATAGAAGGATCTCTGTTTCACATGAAATCCGTACTCTGTTATCCTCAAATCGATCCTGCTTATAAACACCATACTGGTCGAGAGTCTAAAGGCGTATGAGCGAGAGCAAGCCGTCGGAGTAGCTATGGGGCGACGCAGAGGTATTTGCATGTAGTGTAACCATCTAGCACTGGTACAGCTCTCTACGAGGGGTTGTGCAACTACACTACCGGAAGAGTCCAGTCGCCTTCTCCGGAAACTGCGATACCGGATACTAGTATATATCAGTCCGCCTTTTGCTCCGTTCGTTGTTGAGATGCATACTAGGCAATTGCGATCGCTTCAGGCGCATACTGGACTAAGATATACGGTATGGTACATATCAACCTAATCTACCAGTTGTAAATCTACCGTAGCACGACAATGGCGAGCTTGGACAAAATGTAACCAGAATAACTAAATGTGACTTTCACTTCAGCAACCAAAAAACTAGACTGTTTGCAAAAGGAACCTGCAAATGCAGCATATGTACCTATCTCTGTAGCCCTTCGATGCGCTGGCTAGTGCTACGTCCTTGTTATTATTATTACTCTACTCGGAATGGTGGGACAGAAGCTTCGATAGAGCAACTACTTAAGCCTATCTTGGAGGACAGTATATATTTTGTATGATTTCTTAGTGCCATCGAACCAGCTATCCCAGCGATGCATCATTCATTCGCTCGTATGCAGAGGCTACGCATCCTCCGCCCGCATGTGGGCAAATTGATAGTCGACAGGACGCTTACTCGCTGTTTGTGCTATCAATTCTGCGAGACTGCCTAAGTAGGGAGATGCCCGTGAAATCGTGCTACAGGGGTTGGGTCTGTACGCACCAAGTTTTGGTTCATTGCTAAGTCTCAAGCCCAACTTCCTATCTATAGAGAATTCATTTCGCGCCAGTTGAGATATGCATGTGGATGTGGCGTGGGTGTTTGATATAAGTAGTTAGGATATACTGTATTATATATATATATATATATCAGCTTATACGCTGTATCATTGTAGGGAGCAGCTCACCCAGAGTACCAATATAGGTAACTGTGGGTACCGGCTATTGCAGTGTTTACATATTGCCAGAAGAATTTCCAGAATATTTATCCCCATTTATTTCTATCAACCTCAAGCTTCAATATCAATATATCTCACCTTCCATCACATCATTACCTACACCATACCATGTCCACCCCCGGATCCTCCAGTTCAAACTGCCCCACCCCGAAATCCTCAACCAGCGCCACCAGCTTGGAAGAGTTCCCAGAGAACCCCCCAGGGGGTGCTCTCTCACCAATAGCAATCATTGGTATAGGTTGCCGCTTCCCAGGGGATGCCACTAGCCCGTCAAAGCTCTGGGATATGCTCTCGAATGCGAGAGATGCATGGTCGAGGTGGCCGGCAGGGAGGTTTAATAGCGAGGCGTTTTACCATCCGCATGTGGGGAGATCTGGTTCGGTAAGCTTGATATTGTTCTTAATATGTAAAGCTGCGGTGTGCATGCATATGCAAGTGCTACTGGGGGATGGCTATGAGCTAATACGTGGCGGGGTATAGTTCAGTGCCAAAGGCGGATATTTCTTGAAACAGGATGTCTCCCATTTCGATGCGAATTTCTTCAATATCAATGAGGAGGAGGCAAAGGTACGCTGAACAGCTGACGGGGGCCAATAAATTATTGATATGCAAGTAAAGGCGCTGACTGGTCATGCGGATTTCAAGGCGATTGATCCTCAACAAAGGCTACAGCTCGAAAATACATATGAAGCTCTCGAGAATGGTACGTCCGACCCCCGGTCCCATGCATGTGATAAACAATCAACATCATGATGCAGATGATCGATATCGATCATGATCACCCGCTGACAAGGATTCGAATTCCCTACAGCCGGAATCCCCATAGAAACCCTCATTGGTAGTCAAACCGGCGTCTTCACTGGCGCCTTCACCCGGGACTACGGGGAGATCCTCGAGCGAGACATTAATAACCTCCCGCGGCACTGTATCACCGGCACCGCTGCCTCTTGCCTCGCAAACCGCATATCCTATTGTTTTGACCTCAAGGGCCCGAGTATGACTGTTGACACGGCGTGCTCGGTTTCGCTGGTGTCGTTGCATCTCGCGTGTGAGTCTCTGAGGAGTGGGGAGTCGGAGATGGTGATTGTTGGGGGGGTTAATTTGATCCTGACACCTGATTTCGCGATCAAGATGGGCCCGTTGAAGTAAGTGTCTGGCTCAGGCATCAGATATTGATCAGTATTATATATGAAAGAGATCGGATCCGCTGAGGCATCGGATCCGCTGAGGCCAGGTGCTAATTTGTGTATAGGTTTCACTCACCAGACGGAAGATGCTACTCCTATGATTCCCGTGCAAGCGGCTACGCCCGCGGCGAAGGCGTAGCAACACTAATCCTGAAGCCCCTGTCGTCTGCCCTCCGCGACGGCAACCCCATCCGCGCCATCATCCGTGGCACAAGCGTAAATTCCGATGGGCAAACCGCTGGAATCAGCATGCCCAGCCAGAGCGCACAAGAAAGCCTAATCCGCCTGGCCTACAAACGCGCTGGTCTCGACCCATTGGAGACCATAGTTGTAGAAGGGCATGGCACAGGGACACAGGCGGGAGATCCAATTGAAGCTGGTGCGTTGGCGGAGGTTTTTGGTAAGGGGAAGGAGGGAGAGAGAAGGTTGTGGTTGGGGAGTGTGAAGACGAATTTGGGGCATTTGGAGGGGGCGAGTGGGTTGGCTGGGGTGATAAAGGCAGTGCTGATGGTAGAGAAGGGAGAGATTGTACCGAATCTGAATTTCTTGAAGGCGAATCCGAGGATTAAGATGGAGGAGTGGAAGATTACGGTAAGGGGGCACATATTCACCGAGTATTTATTACGGATGTTTATGAAAGGTAGCTGACTAGTATCCTACCATGTAGGTTCCAACTGGCACAAAGTCAATCCCATGGCCCTCTGGGGAAGCACGCCGCATTTCAGTAAATAGTTTTGGTTTTGGTGGGACGAACGCACACGCCATAGTTGAAAGTGCACAGCAATACCTTCTCTCTCACCATTTCAGAGGCCTAGGCATCCCCCTATCGAGACGTGCAGAGCCTGACTCTGTGGACATGGACGACACCAACGACTTTCCGATATTCAAAATCTTCATTTTGAGCAGTCAATATCTGGACGGTACCATCTCAGCAACGAAACAGCTGGCCAAGTACCTCGAAGAATCCCCAGCGCCCACAGGGTTTTCCGATTTAGCTTATACGCTTGCTCAGCACCGCTCGAGGCTGCGATGGAAGGCAGCAGTCGTTGCATCATCGGTTCCAGAATTGATACATGCTCTGCAAGAACACCAACACAGTCAGATAGTCCGATCGTCTCAGCCTCCGCGTGTGGGGTTTGTGTTCACTGGGCAGGGGGCGAATTGGCATGCTATGGGCAGGGAGTTGATTGATGCATATCCTGTTTTTAGACGTTCGTTGAGGATGGCAGAGAAGCATTTGAAGAACCTTGGTGCAGAGTGGAGTCTGATGGGTACGTACACCTTTTGTAGTTTGGCTACACCACTATTGTCTACTTGATCTGGGGACGCAGTGGAACTTGTTGAAGTACCTAGTAGGCGCCTTGGAACCTGCTCAAACGGTACTCATTCCCTATACAAATAATTTTATAAACTGACAGCCGCGTGCCTCGATAGGTGAACTGGGAAAAGACGTGCACAGCACACGCGTAAACGACTCCTTCCTAAGTCACCCTGTCTCCACCGCAGTCCAAATTGCCCTTGTCGATCTCCTCTCCGCATGGGGCGTGCAGCCCGGAGCTGTCATTGGTCACTCAAGCGGCGAGATAGCAGCAGCATACGCAGCCGGTGCTGTGACACTTGAAACAGCTATGACAATCTCGTACCTCCGTGGTGTTTCCAGCTTGAAAGTGAAAGAAAGGGCACCAGAGCTGAGAGGAGCGATGCTGGCAGTCGGCCTCTCTCCAGCTGAAACGGAGTCGTATTTCTCTGCACTCAAGCCCACCGGAGGCAAGGTTGTTGTCGGCTGTATCAATAGTCCTTCTTCAGTCACAGTTTCTGGAGATGTAGCAGCTATTAATGAACTTCAGGCAACACTGGAACCTAAAGGCATCTTCACTCGCAAACTGAAGGTTGAAACTGCGTATCATTCCCACCACATGACCGCTGCTTCAGAAGAATATGGACTTGCACTTGAAACGTTGGAGACTCAAGACTGCTTTACCCCTGGGGTTACATACTGGAGCTCCGTGACAGCAGCACAGCTCACTCATCCCTCAGAACTTGCAGCTAGTTACTGGGTTGAACACATGGTTTCCCCGGTTCGATTCTCAGAGGCACTGCAAGCGATGTGTGTTGTTCAGGAAGAGGATTCAATCATGCAAAAGCCATACTCGGTGGACATCTTAGTTGAGATTGGACCCCACAAGGCTCTTTCTGGACCTATCCGTCAGATCCTGGACAAACTTCCAGCTGCAGGGACATCCGGGGAGGCACAAACCCTACAAATCACACACATTCCCACGTTGACTCGCAATACAAACGCTGTTAGTGCACTCTTGAATGCAGCTGCTACGCTATTCCTTCACGGTTATATCGTTAATTTCGATGCCGTCAATTTTCCAAAGTCAAATGTCCCGCGAAATATGCTGACAGATCTACCCTCCTATCCCTGGAATCACACAACTAGCCATTGGCACGAAAGTCGGCTCAGCAAAAACTATCGATTCTGGAAGTTTCCTCGGCATGAGCTTCTCGGAAACATCGCGCCAGACTTCAGCGAGCTCGAGCCAAGGTGGCGTAATGTGCTACGTCTCTCCGAGGTCCCTTGGATAAAACACCACAATATCCAAGATGTCGTTGTTTTTCCTGGTGCGGGTTACATTTCTATGGCGATAGAGGCTGCCTTACAATTAGCACATCTCACTGATCAAACTAACATTAAGGGGGTCCGACTTCGTGATCTTTCCTTTCACAAAGCTCTTGTTGTTCCGGATACGGCCGAAGGGATTGAAACAAGTTTTGTGCTCCAACCAAACGAGAACGCGAATGCAGCCCTGGGAATATGGAGCGAGTTTCGGGTCTTTTCGTACCAGGACAACGGAACGGCAATCGAACACTGCCGGGGACTGGTCTTGGTGGAATTGGAGGCAGCTACCCGGGGGGTGGGTGGCCATGCCGAAGAAGCCAAAGCGGCAGAAATGAGAAACAAGCAGAGGTTTGAATTGGCAGAAGAAATTTGTGATCACTCTCTAGATGCCAGAACGCTCTATGATGCCATAGACTCAGTGGGATTGCATTTCGGAGAAATATTCAAAACTATACAAAGCGTCAAGTACGGCTCGGCTGAGACTCTGGCCACCATATGTACACCCGAAACGGCAGCGTGTATGCCAGGAAATTTTGAATATCCACATTTGATCCATACCACGACACTCGATGCGGTCCTGCAACTCAGTTTCCCTACACTCAACAGCTTGTCGAAACCGAAGTTGGGATTACCAAGGCGTATCAAGGAGATCTATGTGAATAGGAATATCAACAAAACTGCAGGCCACCAGTTCCGGGCTCATGCCGTTGCTGTGGGAAAGCAAGATATGTCAGTCATTCTGATTGACCCAGCTCTGGACAGTGATGCAAAAATGTATGGTGAGCCTGTCATTGAGGTAACCCGCTTCAACTGGACGATTATCGGCAACGAATCGGAGAAGCAGCATTCGAAACTCAAGGACTGGAAGCCGGGCCAGTATGACAAGGTCTGCTCTAAGCTGTCGTGGGATCTTGATGTTGACTTGATTAGGCGCGAGGACGGAATAGAGCTGTGGGGACAAGAACCAGATATCAGGGCATCTAGTGCTATTGCTGAAATGGAAAGAGTTGCGTTGTACTACATCCAAAATACACTGGAAAACCTCAGCCCCGATGAGCAGGCAAACATGGTACCTCACCAACGCAAATTGTACCAGTGGATGCAAAGAATCGCTGTACTAGCATCGGAAATGAAGCTTGATCACCAATCCGAGGATTGGCTTTCAGCTACCGCCGAAGAACGCAGGACTTTCTGTGCATCAATTGCATCCAGATCCCAACTTGTCGATGTACAAATGCTCACCCGGATTGGTAGCAATCTAGTGAAAATCCTCCGCAACGAAGTTCAACCACTTGAGCTGATGCTTGAGGATGACTTGTTGTACCAAACTTACCGAGGGAGTCTCGGGTCAGTTAGGACAGCTTCCCAGGTGTCAGGTTACCTTCAGAAACTTACCTTCAAGCGTCCTGATGTTAATATTCTCGAGATTGGTGCTGGAACTGGTGGCACGACCTTGCCTATAATGCAAGCTCTGGGGGGTGGGAATACCCAGAATCCAAGGTGCTTCTCACATTATACATTCACGGACATTTCGAGTGGGTTTTTTGAGAAGGCAAAGGATAAGTTGGAACCTTGGGGGGGTCTGTTTACTTTCAAGACGCTGGATATTGAGGTTGACCCTAAGAAACAGGGCTTTGAGTACCAACAGTATGATGTGATCATCGCCTCGAATGTTGTTCATGCCACAAGGAACCTGCGGCAGACACTTACTCATATCAGGAAGCTTCTGAAGCCCGGTGGAAAGTTTTTACTGGTTGAGGCCACAAATGTGCCGTTGAGAACCTCGATAGTGTTTGGAACATTGCCGGGTTGGTGGCTTGGTAAGTTTTCCAGTGATAACTACCCTTAGGTCCCATTGCCTTTCTTATTGGCGTGGCAATCTCAGGTAGCCTTTACTGACGGATGTCATCTTGTAGGCGAGCTCGATGGTAGAGTGTGGTGTCCAACACTGACTGACGAACAATGGAAGACCTTGCTGCAAGAAACTGGGTTTAGCGGCATTGACCATTGTCTTTGGGACTATCCTAGGGAGGTTGATCACGCAGTCAGTGTGATCCTCTCCACCGCTCTGGGGACAGATATGGCAGAACATCCCACCATAACCACGAAAATTGTCTATGATGAATCAATGACACAATTGGCAGCCGCATTAGTTCCATCTTTGGAGGGCTTGACTGGAGCTGCACCAGATCTGATACCAATGAGAGATCTAAAATCGGTAGCATTCGATCTAGGGTCGCAGGGCGAAAAGTATTACATCCTCCTAAGTGAAACTTCGGATGCCAGCGCGCAACAACATCAGTTCGAGTCGCTACAAGCTATCCTCCGGGAATACCCGGGAGGCATTCTTTGGATTTCGCGAGGAGGCCAAATGGACGGTACATTTCCGGACTCTGCTTGGATCAATGGGTGTGCTCGAGTCGCTCGGAACGAATATCCCGGTTTGAGATTTGCCATCCTTGATCAGTGCCCACACCGAGCTCTAGATGTCAGTAAGCATATTGCCGTCTCGGCAGAAGCAATTATCCGGGTTTTCAAGACAACATTCATCGAGCAACCTGGAACACAATTCATGTCGAATGATGTCGAGTTGGCTGAGCGTGGGGGTAAAATCTTTATCCCCCGCTACGTTGAAGACGACAAACTGAATTCTGAAATTTGGCAGCAGCACAATCGTGATGGGGGTATGACGGAAGAACTAGAGCCATGGCCGTTCAACCAAACCTCGGGGCCACCACTCGCTTTGGAGGTTGGCACAGCCGGTTTGCTTGACACTTTCCATTTCGTGGAGGATCCAGATCTCAGCGACCCCAAGAATCCACTTCCTGACAATTGGGTGGAATTAGAGGTGCGTGCCATCGGTATCAATTTTAAGGACCTCATGAATGCAATGGGCCAGATTATAGTGGATGGCAACGATATGGGATATGAAGCTAGCGGAATTATCATTCGTGTTGGCAAGGGCGTGACGCATCTGAAGAGCGGGGATCGGGTTTGCGCGTGGGCACAACGGGCATATACTAATCGTCTCCGAACCCACGGAGCAGTCACACAGCTAATCCCGAATGATATGTCGTTTGAAGAAGGGGCAGCTATACCAGTTGCGTGGTGTACGGCTTACGTATCGTTGTATGATATTGCACGCCTAGAGTCTGGAGAAACGGTTCTTATTCATGCTGCTGCTGGTGCAGTGGGGCAAGCTGCCCTCGCGCTCGCGCGTTTGAGAGGAGCGGAGATATTTGCAACGGTTGGTAGTGCAGAGAAGAAGACATTGGTTATGGAGTACCATGGCATTCCTGCGGACCACATCTTCTCAAGCCGTGACAGCTCCTTTGCAGCTGGAGTTATGCGGATGACGAACAATAAAGGAGTTGATGTTGTTTTAAACTCTTTGTCTGGGGAGTTGCTGCGGCTGACGTGGAATTGCGTTGCACCATTTGGTAGATTCATTGAGATTGGCAAGAGGGATATGACTAATGGCGGGCGGCTCGATATGGCACCGTTCCTGGAACAGAAAATGTTTGCCTCCGTCGACCTTGTTCAAATCTACACTTTGCAGATCGAAAAGGCAGGGAAGCTATTTCAGACAGTCATGAACCTTTTCCACGATGGGATTATCAAGCCGAGAACTATTCATCCCTTGAAGGTATACCCTATTTCAAAAGTGGAGGAGACATTCCGTCTTATACAGGCTGGGAAGCACATTGGAAAGTTGGTTCTGAAGCCCGAGGCTGAATGCAGGATAAAGGTTGGTTCCCTATTAGGAACATATTTCCCCAGCGGAATGCTAACATCCTTAGGTTCTACGAAAAATATCAGTAACACCGCAGAATTGCTTCAGGGATGACACCAGCTACCTTATGGTTGGTGGCCTAGGAGGCATCGGTAGGTGGCTAGCCCAGTGGATGTCTGAGACTGGTGCCCGGAATTTAGTCTTCCTTTCTCGCAGCGGGTTAGACAAGCCCAGAGCTGCCCAATTGGTCGATAAGCTGACATCACAAGGAGTCACCGTCAAGGTATTCAAATGTGATGTTGGTAACATAGGCCAATTGACAGATGCACTGGCTACAGCTGCAGCTACAATGCCACCAATTCGCGGCGTCATCCACGGAGGTATGGTTCTCAAAGACATAACACTGGAAAGAATGGACTTTGATGACTTCAAAGCTGCTCTCCACCCAAAAATTCAGGGCACATGGAACTTACACAATCAGCTTGGGCATCTCCCCCTTGATTTCTTCATCATGCTTTCTTCGACCGCAGCAATCGTCGGCAATGCTGGTCAATCAAATTACGCTGCTGCTTGCAGCTTTCAGGATGCATTTGCACACTTTCGACGGTCCCAAGGACTCTCTGCCTTCTCTCTAAATTTGGCTGCAGTTGAGGATGCGGGCTACATTGCAGAAAATACAAGCATACGTGAGGCAATGGTAGAGGCCCGTGGATTCTACGAGATGCGAATGGAACAAGTCACGAAGATTTTGCAAACAGCAATCCTTGATCCAGATACACCTTGCCAAATAGCTACTGGGTTATATGGCAGGTTAACCTACACACGTAGGGATGGAAAGCAACAAGGGCCAAGGTGGCTAGATAATCCTCCGATGCGGCAGCTCAAGATGAACACAGTATCCTCCTCCACTACTACCGCGACACAGCAGGATTCGGAGCAGTCAGCCTACCGCTTGGATAACGTAACCTCGCTCAAGAAGGCAGTCTACATTGTCTGTAGAGGCCTCACCAAAAAATTGTCAAGGCTCCTTTCTTTGCCCGAGGATGAGATTGATTCTTCCCGCACGATGGCAGCGTATGGCGTTGACTCACTTGTCGCGATTGAGCTTCGCAATTGGTTGCTGAAGGAGATGAAGGCTGACGTGCCGCTATTTGAAATAACTGGGTACTCCTCAGTCATGGCACTGTCGGAGAAAGTTGCAAGGCGCTCGCATCTACTTCCGAAGGATATCCTTGATGCTAAAAATACATCGCAAAATGCGGAGAAGGTAACGCAGGAGCAGTTGCGGGTCGAGGCAATGCGGGAATTGTTTGGGAAATACTCTACTGGAATTGATGCACTTTCCCTGGCTGGAGTAACAAACGATCATGGCGCCGAATCTGGCTGGACATTTGTGCTCTCCGGGTCGACTGGGTCCCTCGGGTCCTATCTACTCCACAACCTCCTCTCCCACCCAAAAGTCGAGAAAATCTTCTGCCTAAACCGCTCCTCTAACGCCTCCGAGCGCCAGCTCGAAGCCATGCGCATCCGAGGTCTAGACACCATTTCTTTGCACTCAAAAACGGAGTTTGTCCAAATCAACGTTGCAGAGGAAAGATTAGGCATCCCGGAAGACATTTACACCCGAATTCTCTCCTCCGCGACTCACATCTTGCACAATGCCTGGCCCGTAGATTTTATCTCCGGAGTGGATAAGCTCCAAATACACATCTACGGCGTCCGATCAATCATCAATCTCAGCATAGCGTCGCAAAGGCGAGCAAGAATGATGTTTATATCTAGCCTTGCATCTGCTGGTTTCTGGTATAAACTCCGCCCAGAGACCGAGCTTACTGAGGAAGTACAGCTTGACTGGGGCGCTCCATTAAACTTTGGGTATCCAGAGTCGAAATATGTTGCCGAGAGGATGTTGCATCTTGCTAGTACGAGCATTATGGGGTGTCCATCTATCGATATTATCCGCGTGGGGCAGATTGCTGGACCGGTGGGCAAGGCGGGACGGTGGAATAAAGCTGAGTGGTTACCGAGTCTGCTGGTGAGTTCGAGAACGTTGGGAGTGCTGCCAGGGGATTTGGGGCTATTAGAGCATTGCGAGTGGGTTCCGGTTGATATCTGTGGGAAGATTATTATGGAGTTTGCAGATAGGGCGTCCAAGGGGAAGCTGGAGAGGAGCGGACTGAGAGTGCTACATGTGTTGAATCCAAAACGGACGAGCTGGAAGGTATTGGTGCCGACTGTGAGGGAGTTTTTACAGAAGGGATTGGGGAAGGAGATCAAGGTGGTGAGTTATGAGGAGTGGCTGGGGGTGCTGAGGGATAGTCAGCCGAACAGTCAGCGAAACCCGGCACATGCATTGTTGGACTGGTTTGTGTTAATGGGGGAGAAGGAAAATATAGAGATGTTGAGGCATAAGATTGGGCAAGGGGGGAGTTTACAGTGCAGTAGGACGTTGAGGGAGTTGGGGGAGGTGAGGGAGGAGTGGATGAGGGAGTGGATGGAGCAGATGGAGTTTGAGTGAAACTGCGGAGGGACATTGGGTATGGGATTAGAGGGGAATGGAAGTTGTGCACCTCATTAACAGCTGGGAATACACGGAAGAGTGAGTAGTGCAGATATTTTTTGGATGGGGACGTTTTGGGCATGTCTGGTGTTGAAGAAATGGGGGAAAATCTTATCATAGGGGAAATAGGGATAATAGGTTTAGAGATATTGGTCAATCGGAAGGATCTTGGTTATTACGTGGCTTGAGGTTCGCTTTCTATAGTATTGTTACTACTAAATGGGTTAATAAAGAAGACGAATAATCTCAATAGGCGACCGCGAGACCCGAACTTAGCGGTTTTACTTATATGGGAAAAAAAGAAGCCAAATGCAATGGAAAATAATCTCCCATTAAACTTGGGAAATAGCGGGGGCGAATAGGAGGAGCTCGAGGTCGGAGAGCAGAGGAATTAATGTATAGTCGCTGAGGTTATTGTGCATGCAGAGATATAAGCGAGCTAGTACACA
>Ga0307511_10003511_pt1 | contig 16103 bp, 11 predicted proteins | sample 13_EM_MG_FD_200266 | JGI IMG/M metagenome (GOLD analysis project Ga0307511, IMG submission 200266) | Populus trichocarpa ectomycorrhiza microbial communities from riparian zone in the Pacific Northwest, United States - 13_EM | ecosystem: Host-associated > Plants > Roots > Unclassified | place... | reverse complement strand
TTCTCTGTCAGGCCGGCGTCTTTCAGGAGTTTGGCCGTATTATCTTTTCCTTGTATAAGAGCCAGCAGGAGGTGTTCTACGCTTACGAACTCGTCTCCGAACTGTTTGAGGTCCGAGCCCACCCGTAGCAGAATATTGTTCAGGTCCCGGCTTAAGGATTGAGCCGGATCGCCGCTGCTGATCTTCGGCAGTTTTCCAATGCTGTCGTCGAGTTTGGTCTCCACGAAATTCACGTTCACATTATTCTTTTTTAGCAGAAATTCTACCAGGGAATCTTCTTCATTCAGCAACGCCTTGAGCAGATGTTCCGTATCAATAGAAGGATTTGAGTGATCAAATGCCAACTGTTGTGCCCGGGCGACTGCCTCCTGTGCTTTTATGGTAAAATTATTCAGATTCATATGTTTGTAGTTTTTCCTTTTAAATTTATCTTGTACCCTGACCCGGCGTAGCCCGGTTGGGTACCCACAATGGACAAAGTTTAATCCAAATCCTTAACCACGCAACTATGTCATATAAAGTTAAAACAACCTGTCTGCAATTCAGTTCATTTGTATTTCTACTGCTATTCTGGCATTCCGCCTTCTCTCAGAAGAAAGCCGCCGTCGCCGATCCTTCTCCTTACAATTTTGAGGCCGTGGATCGTCTTCTGAAGCAAAATCAGAAGGTCCTGGGCAATAATTTCGTGGCGCTGGTCTGGAAGGATGGGAAAATGGTGTACCTGAAGGAGGGCAGCACTGATTTTACGGCCAAGACCCAGGCTCCCATCGCCGGGGCCGGCAACTGGCTTACCGCCGCCCTGGTGATGACCTTTGTGGATGAAGGTAAGCTATCGCTGGACGATAAGGTGACGAAATACATCCCCCTTTTCGGGAAATACAGCAAGGGGTATATTACGATCCGCAATTGCCTGACGCATACCACCGGCATCCGGTCGGACGGAGAGGAAGGGGCGAGGGTCCTGAAAAGTAAATCCGGTACCCTGGAAGATGAAGTAAATGTCTATGCCTCCAAAAAGGATATTGTTACGAATCCCGGCACCGAATTTTTTTACAGCAATATAGGGCCCAATATCGCCGCCCGCGTGCTGGAGGTGATCACCAAAAAGAGTTTTGACCGGCTGATGATGGAAAGGATCATCCATCCCCTCAAATTGAAAGGGACCAGCTTCAGCAGCGAGGACGGGGGAGCGATCAATGCCTCCGGCGGAGCAAGATCTACCGCCAATGACTATATCAGTTTCCTTACCATGCTGCTGAACAAGGGTATGTTCGGGGACAAACGTATCCTCAGCGAAACCGCGGTGGAAGAAATGGAAAAGGAGCAATTTGCCGGGCTGCCTGTCAAATTTGTTCCCAGGCCGCTCCAGGGAGTGGGGATACATTTTGCGTTAGGGAATTATATACTGACAGATGGCGATGCCGCCTCAGCATCGGCCTTCTTCTGTCCTAACGTACTGGGCACTACGCCGATCATCGATAAATGCCGGAATTATGCGGCTATTCTCCTGGTACAAAAGCCGGAGGAGGAACAGAAAAAGTCCTTATCTCTCAGTATGAAGAATCTGATCGATGAGGCCATCGGGGCGTGTAAGTAACTGTTAGCTGCAAGCTTCGAGCTGCGAGTTATCTGCTTGTAGCTTGCAGCTCGAAGCTAATTCTTCACCAGCACGACTCTGTTGTGATCGGCTTTATACAACTGCTCATAGAATTTTACCAGTCCGGCATAATCCGAAGGCGGGAAGCGGCTGACAGCCTCTTCCCATCTCCGGTAGTAGATGATCTTATCCGGCATGACTTTTACGGAAGCGTGATATTTACCAAATTTACTGTCGATGGTAATTTCCTGCGGAACGGCTTCCGGCTGATAACCGGCAGGTATCTTTATCGTGATGCTGTCGATATCGGTAAAGGCTTCCTTATCGATAAAATCATATAACCGGACCGAATCCGCCGGCAGGCGATAATTACTTTTATCAAACAGGTTCGGCACGATGAATAATCTTTTACCGGATACACTGGCATAGTTCGGGGAAACAACGTGGAGATATTCTTTTACAACGGGAATGGTCCCTTTTTGCTCCTCGTAATGACTTTTATCTACTTTATAGGTAGGCAGGTGGAAAAGGTTGTTCAGATACTTTTCTCTTTCATCGGCGGAGATCTCATTCATCAACCCATGCGGTAGTTCCTGTTGCATACCTGAATAAACTGTGCTAACCTCTGCATCCAGATTGCCTTCAGGGTTGATTTCAGCGTTCACTGCCCTGCTGCGGATATTATCGGAAGATGAATAGGAAGGGGTCTTTACCACATGCCCGCCGGTTTCATCGATCAGAATGCCTTTCCGTCCGCCGGTGAAGCGGCCCATATAACCGGGTGATTCCGTTTGGCTGGTACATTCCAGCCAGATGGTGTCCTTTTCCATAGGGACGCAGGTGATCACATGATTGGATTGAAAAGAAGGGAAGTCCTCCACCATAAAGGCCGCATCCGACCCGGCCCTTATCTCCACGTATTTGCCTGTTATGCTGGCTTCTTTCAACAAGGCCACCATATAATTGGACAAGGCCTTGCAATCTCCATACCGTTTGGAAGCTACATAATCCGCCGGAAAAGGCTGCCAGCCCCCGATACCCAGTTGAATACTGATATAGTGCGTATTTTTTTGCAGAAAGTCATAGAGTGCATATACTTTCTGCCGGGGATCTTTCAGGCTGTCCGTCAGCTCGTGAACTTTCTTTTTGACTTCGCCCGGTAATACATCCCTTCCTATGCGAAGCTGGTTGATAAATTTCCCGTAATCCGTCCAGGTGGACATATTTCCTTTATAACCATCCGCCTCGAATTCCGAAGGTGCGATCAGCACATAAGGCGCCATTTCCTTCCACTTTGGACCGTAGACCTCCGTTACACGGGCCGGGAGGTTGCTTGCCTCCCAGGTATAGATCTTTTTATCTCCCGATTCTGTAATGACCGGCTGGTAATTGCAATTGACCGGCTTATAACGCACCTGGTAATCCCTGGGGGCAATGATCACATATCTACTATGCTGGGTAGATATGCCGGAGGAGTATAAAGGTTTCCAGTCATCAAAATCCAGGATACCGTTGTGCTCGTCCTCTTCCTGACAGTCTACCGTATATGGGTATACTTTATAATAGAAATCATATTTTTTATACCTTTCATCATCCATCAGGGTGCCTTCACTGACATAACTGCGGTCTTCCATATCCTTTTTCTTCACGTGTTTCAACTCTTTTCCCATAGCATCATACAGGGACAATGAAATGGAGTTGATGGAATTGAATTTATCATACACACTTACAAAACCGCCTATATTGTCACCGTTCTCATTGAGAATGGTATAAACATGGTGCTCTTTGGTGACAGCCCTGGCCGGAGACTTGATCTCCAGGATATATTCCTCCTCCCGCACTACGGCCCGGGCATTCTTCTTCAGGGAGTCGGGGATCAGCAATGCATTATAGGATTGGGCGATGCCGCAGACAGGGGTGGTCAGCAGTCCGGAATAGATCGCCAGGCAGGCCATCACACGAGCGACCGGACGGACGGTCAGGTGAAAGATCGGGCGGGTCGTCGGGCCGGTGTTCAGCCGATACGCAAATGGGTTCGTCATCATTTTTTCTTTTTAAATACGATCTGCTCGCTTTCCTTTTTAACGATATAGCCGAAGAAATCACGCAACACGCTATAGTCTTCCGGCTTAAAATTCGCTTTGTTCAGTTTGACACGCATACGCATCTGTATAAGACTTTCGCTTTTGTCAACCAGGTATTCAAAATAGCCCTCGTCGTCATTGAATAATACTTTCGCGGACTTGGGTACTTCGTCTATGGCGTACCCTTCGGGTACTTCCATATTAAATACATAGGTTTCGTCGAGCGCATGGGGCATTTCCACGGGATACTTTCTTTCGGCCGCCTTAAAGGGGTTCTCTTTAAGCGACTCCGTGATCAGGGGATTGAAATAGAGCAGGTCCTCATTGCTGTCGATCTTCTGCGTGAATTCATAATAGATCCCTACGGGTTTGTCAGGTATTTTGAGCGAATCGATATGCGAATCGGATAGCACAGTCTCTCCGCCATAACCGGTCTGCAGGGTTTTGAAAAAATCTTTTTCGCCTTTCTCCTTTACTTTTTCCCGTATGGCGCAGGATTCGAAATAACCGGGAATGGACTGGTACGTGCCGCTCAGGGTTCCTTTGCCCTGACTGCTGATAAATACCGTGGTCACTTTCCCTTCCGTCATCGAATCAGCGTCAAAATATACAGGGGTGGGGCTCTCTTTATTGATGATCCGGGCATGGCCATTGTAGCAACGTTCCGGCAGATGACCAAAGCCCAGCCAGGGCTCGGTGGCATCCAGGTACCAGATCGTGGAGTCGATCCGGGCCCGGCAGATCACATAATTAAAGCGGGTCAATAAAGGATAAAGCTCGTGGGTAAAGCCATGGGAGCGGGTGCTTAAAATAACCGGGTCCGACGGGATCCCTTCATGGCTGAGCATGGCGTCCAGCAGCAGGTTCAGCTCGGCCTCACTTCCGTTCCTGTTCTTAAAGACTGTCTTCAACGGGCTGGCAGCATATAAGCCGCTATGGGCCGTACAGGTAAAATTATCCCTTACATATGCATAGATCTTTTGGGCCTTTTCCAGGTGGCCGGAAGCCCCTTTGGTAATAGTTTTCAGATCGTCATCCAGCCAGCCGTTATTGTGGCTCAGGTCAGCGCCGAAATCCTCGTCTTTCATTAATGCTTCACTCACCTTCAGCCAATTGCCCATCTTATCCTCGTAAGGCATATGGGGAAAGCTATATCCCGACAGCTGGAATTCGATCTTAGAGAGATAATTATCGATGGTAGTCGTATAACTCTCTTCTTTCATAGCAGGTATATTCTTCATCACCCAACGATGGTCCACCACGTTGTCCTCAAAAGTGTATTTCTCATCTTTTTCCGTCCCCCCGGGCTCGGTTATATTAAATTTAATATTTCGCGAGGAGGAAGTATTCAGGTCATAAGGCAAAAATCCCTGGGATAAGACAACATACCGGAAGAAATCCGGCATATCGACCTCGTATTCGCTCCACAGGCAGGGGTATTCGCCCTGAAATTCCCAGGGTTGCAGATTGAAGAGGAAGTCAGACGACTGGGTATAGGAATATTCGATGATAGAGCCTTCTTTCAGCGCGGGAAAAGTGAATTTCTTTTGTATCCAATGCTTGCTCACTTTATCTGTAAAGACAGACTTGTCATCCAGCCGTGTCTCCACTACTTTCCCATTCTCCAGGTTGTAGGTAAAGGCCTTCAGGTTCTCGAGCTTTTCCACGTTGTTGCCGGAGGAGTACAGGGGGATTGCTACCGAACCTGCCTCAAAGCCGCCTCTGTTCAGGATCTTTATCCGTTTGACATGCCGGAATTCCAGCGAGAACCACCCTTTCATATTCCCTTCGAAACTGGAGCTCCCTATATCGGCGATCACTACCGCCGCGGCTCCGGAATCATATTTACGGGAAGAAAGATCAAAATCCGCCGGGGATACTTTCCCAAACCGGACAGGGGATTTATCCTGTGCATGGGCAGTGAGCTGCACGCAGCAAAGGATCAGGAAAATAAATGCTTTCAGAAAGGTCATAGGAGGGGTGTTTTGAGTTAAAATTATTGGGGCGTGTCATCATTGTTTCTTCAGGACGATCTGCTCGCTTTCCTTTTTAACGATATAGGCAAAAAAATCCCGCAGGCTGCTGTAATCTTCGGCGGGGAAATTGGCCTTGATGAGTTTAAGGTGGCAACGCAATTGGATCAGGTTGTCCTGCCGCCCGATCAGGTATTCGAACAGGCCCTGGTCTCCATTAAAGGCAACCTTAGCCGATTTGGGTAGTTCGTCCACCACATATCCTTCGGGTATCTCCATGCTAAAGACATAGAGGTCATCCATGGCGTAAGGCATTTCTACCGGATACTTTCTTTCGGCAGCCTTAAAAGGGTTCTCCCGCCGGGCGTCCCCGAACATCGGGTTAAAATAGATGAGGGGGGATCCGAAAGTCTGCTTCAAACGGAAATCATAGTGGATATTGATGGGGTCTTCCAGCCGCAGAAGCGAATCAATGGCCCCATTGCTGACATCCAGGTCTTCCCCGTAGGAAGTCTGGATGTTCTTAAAGTAATTCTTTTCCCCTATGGCGCCAACTTTCACCCGTGTATTGTACGACTCCTGCAAACCGGGCATGGATTGATAGCTGCCCTCCAGCTCTCCTTTCCCGTTATTCGAGATGAGGACCATCGTCGTCTTTTTTTCCTTCAGGGAGTCCGCCTCGAAATAAACCGAGCCCGAATCCTTATTGCTAATGATCCGGGCATGACCATTGTAGCAATTATCGGCTAACTGACCGAATCCCAATTGCGGATGGGCCGCATCCAGAAAATAGACCTTTCCATCTACCGGTACGCGGACGATCACATAGTTCAGCTTCTCCAGCATCGGATACCTGGAGAGATTGAATCCATATTCCCTTGTACTCAGTATTACCGGATCAGCTCCTATTCCTCTATTCCGCAACATCGCGATCAGGAGCAGGTTGATATCCCCTACCGTGCCGCTATTCTTCTTAACGACATCGCGGAGATTGGTCTTGATGTATTTATTATAATGATCGGTACAGGTAAAATGACTGCTCACATAATAGTAAATGGCTTTCACCTGTTGCAGGGAGCCGGAACTGCCTGCCGTGATCTTCGCCACCAGGTCGTTCAACCAGTCATTTTCCTCCCTGAGCGGGCGCCCGAAGTCTTCTTCATTCAGCATTTCCTCCGTTGCCTTTTTCCAGGTATTCATCACATCCCTGGTGTCTTCCCCATTGTAGGTCTTCGACAGCTGGAACTGGATCTTATCGATATAATTACGGGGAGTGGACAAATAATTCTCCCGGTGAAAGGCAGGGATATCCTTCATTACCCACCGGTGTTTGACCGTATTGGCATTTATGAAGAGGTCCCGGCTTTCTACCCCCAGGGTGCCGTTATTCGGCTTTTCGGTAACTTGATAGGAGTCATGTCCTTCCCCCCCTTTATCGATCGCAAAATCATGCACTCCCTGCTTTACAAAAATATAGGTCAGCACCTGCGGGATCGTCACCTCATATTCGCTCCATAAACAGGGATACTCCACTGATTGGAATTCCCAGGGGGGCAGATTAAAATTCCAATCGGAAGTGATCGTATACGCATATTCGATAATGGAGCCTTCCTTGACGGCAGGCATGGTGAATTTCTTCTCGATATGATTCTTATCCTCCTTGTCTTCGAAGACTTCTTTTTTATCCAGTTTGGCCTCCACTACTTTGCCATCTTCCAGGTTATAGGTGGAAGCGACTATGTTAGTCACTTTCTCGGCATCGTCATCGCGCATGTACAAGTGAATTTTTACAGTAGCCAGGTCAAAGGCCTTTTTATTCAGTATTTTTATGCGGGCGTACTTTTTGAAGACGTGGGAGAACCAACCTTTATTATTCCCTATAAAATTAACGGAGCCTTTCTCCGACAGGATAATGGCATTGGTGTTACTGTCGACTATCGGGGACACCAATAGTCCAAAATCCGCCGGTACCGGAGCGCCAGGCTGGTTTTTTGATTTCTCCTGGGCGATGCAATAATTTTGTCGCAGGCATAGGAATAAGATCACTGCAATTGAGGCAATCGGTCTTAGGGGTGTCATTATAACGCAATTAAGCAAAAAACGATGACAAAATAATTAAATTGCCAATATTGTCAATGCCCGAGCGAGATATGTTAAAAAACAACCATACCAATCTTATTAAGCAATGGACCCGGGACCTGGGATTCGACCACTGTGGCATTGCGAGGGCCGAAGTATTGGATGAGGACGCACGCCGGCTGGAATCCTGGCTGAATAAGGGCATGAACGGCTCGATGTCCTATATGGAAAATTATTTTGATATACGAATAGACCCTACCAGGCTGGTCCCCGGAGCAAAATCCGTTATCACCCTGTTATTGAATTATTTCCCCGGGCGGGAGTCATCCGCCGGGCATTTGGCGGATGCAGGGACGGACGCCGGAACTCCCCGGATAGCCAAATACGCATATGGGAAAGATTATCATGAAGTGATCCGGGGCAAATTGAAAAATTTACTGGAGCGGATCCGGGAGCAGATCGGGGAAGTGAATGGGCGGGGATTTGTAGACAGCGCTCCGGTGCTGGAAAGGAGCTGGGCGGTACGGAGTGGCCTGGGATGGGTAGGAAAGAACGGTAATCTGCTGAACAGGCAAGCCGGGTCCTTCTTTTTTATTGCCACCCTGATCGTTGACCTGGAGTTGGAGTATGACACTCCCTTTGCAGGGGATTATTGCGGCACCTGCCGGAAATGTATCGAGGCTTGTCCCACCGAAGCCATTTTAGACAACAAGGTGGTGGATGGCAGTAAATGTATCTCATATTTCACGATAGAATTGAAGGACCAGTTGATCCCGGATGAGATGAAAGGAAAATTCCAGGATTGGCTGTTTGGCTGTGATACCTGCCAGGATGTGTGTCCGTGGAACAGGTTTTCGAGCCCTACCACTGAGACGGCCTTTGCCCCCATTCCCGCTATTCTGAATTTCAGCACCGCCGACTGGGAAGAGCTGACAGAAGAAGGGTTTAAGGAAATATTCCGGCATTCCGCGCTGAAACGCACCAAATACGCCGGTATTCAGCGCAACCTGCGTTTTATTGCTCGCTGAACCGGCGCTTGCCGGCTTTATGCGACTTACCTGGTATGATCACAAATTTTAGCCCGCCATAGAACAAATGCTCTCCACCGGTGCCTTGCGTGTTAAGAAGGCTGGTAACGCCATATTGTACCTGGGGGCCTGCCTGCAGGTTAACTCCCTTAAAAGGTATGCCGACCATCAGGGCCGTCGAAACGTTGAACTGGGTCTTTTGGGTGACATTCCCGTCCTTATAATAGACGCCATCCTTCGCATTGTAGTACAAGGCATTAGAGCCCATCAGGTAAGATAAGGAAAAGCCAGCCTCCCAGAACAGGGGCATTACCCGGCTGTGGGTGATCTGCCATTGTATGGACGCGGGGATCTCCAGGAAATAGTACCGGTTGATAAAGGTCTGCTTGTCTCCTGCTGCGTAATACGGATAAGATTGAATAGGAGCTGCTGCAATGTAAGACAAGGCCTGGCCGGAGTACAGACCGACGCCGGCGGGAGTATATTGTACATTGGTAAGGTCTACTTTATCTCCGGTGGATATCCGCGTGGAATAATAGTGCAGGTTCAACCCAACAGAGACGGATAAACGATCCAGCACTGGTTTTTCCACGAATATACCTGCCCAGAAGGAAAGATCCGGTTGTATTTTGGAAACAGAGAGTTGAGGCTGTCCTGTAATGGCAGCCAGGGAGTTCCGGTTATCGTAGGCTGCAACGGCCGATCGCTTTAAGAGGGCCTGGTTGAGGGAAGAGATCCCTATACCGCCCGCAAAGCCTGCTTCCCAGGGTCGTTTGGGAGTTAGCCGGGTCTTAGTCAGGGCAAGGCTCTTCGTCACCAGCGGGGCTGCTGTTATTTTCGGGGAGCTTTTACCGGAGACTGGGCTGAGATTTATTTTGGCGGTTTTACCGATGGATTCTATGTCCCCGGCTGCTAATTTACCCGGAGTCTTTCCACTTCCTGCTATTGATTTATCAGATCCTTGTGCTGCCTGCAGGAGTGCATCTCTGCTTCCGGCTATTGCAGGCTTTTCGCTGTTTATCCGGGAAGGCGTCCCCTGCGGTCCTGCACCCGGTGCGGCCGTGCTGTGTGTTTTTACCGTGCTGCGTGTTCCTGTCGTTGTTCCCGTCCTGTTATCTTCCGGTTTAGCGGCTTCAGGATGGTCGACTTCAGGATGGGCGGCTTCAGGATGGAGCGAACCGGACCGGATGGAGGCTGGTTCGTCTATGGCAGGTTGTGTTATCCTTGCTGATTGGTTGATCGCTGTTGAATGGTCATTCGGGGATGGGTCATTAGACTGTTGGGTACGGGAATGCCCTCCTGTAAAATAGACGGCTGCGGAGCCCATCAGCAAGGCTGCCGATAAAAAGAACAGCCAGAATACGGGCAACCTGCGTCTCTTCTTCCGATCTATCCCCTGCTCTACTTTTGCCCATACTGCTTCAGAAGGGCTGAATGCCAGCTCCTCCATTTTTTGCTGCACTTCTTTTTCGAAACGCTGCACTTCGTCGTTGTTGAATGTATTAGGGTCGTGCATAGGTTTCGTTTTTGTTAACTGCTGAAGATTTCCTGATCCAGCTTATCAGCAAAGCCCTGGCCCGTGCATATTGGGAACGGGAAGTCCCTTCATTAATGCCCAATATTTTTCCGATCTCAACGTGCGTATATCCTTCCACTGCGTGCAAATTGAAAATGGCCTGGTATCCTGGTGGCAGCTGGCGGATCAGTTCCGCCAACTCCTTCGTGTTCAGGGATACTTCCGGATCATCATTAGACACAGGATGCAGCACCCCATCGGTGAATAACAGGTCCGTTTGATACCGGCTATTCTTTTTCAGGTAATTAATGGCGGTATTGACCATGATCCTCCGTATCCATCCCCCCAATTCCCCTGAAAAGCTAAATTGATGCAGGTTCTTGAATACCATGATAAAACCTTCCTGTAGTACATCCTCCGCATCGGCCATGGATTTGGTATACCGGTAGCATATCCCCAGCATCGGCGCAGCAAAATGCTCATACAACTGCTTTTGTGCAACCGCATTACCCCTTTCACAGTCTTTTACCAACTGGCGATAATCCATTCTTCCTTAGTTATGGATGTTGACAATCAAACTTGTACTATCGTTGCACCGCTCTTTCCTATTTACCGGTCCGGTCCCCTAACTTTGCGCTAATATGGCAACGCTAACCGAGCCGAATACGGCAACTTTAACAGAAAGAGACAGGCAGGTGATCTGGCACCCTTATACCCAGCATAAGAACTATTTTCCCCCTATACCGGTCATCCGTGGCAAAGGTAGCTTGTTGTTCGATGAGAAAGGCAATTCCTATATCGATGCCATCAGCAGTTGGTGGGTAACGATCCATGGGCATGGGCACCCCTATATCGCTGAAAAAGTTTATGAACAGGCGTTAAAGCTGGAGCATGTCATTTTCACCGGGTTCACCCATGAGCCGGCCGTACAACTGGCGGAAAGGCTGCTCCCGCTGCTGCCGGGGAGCTTTGGGAAGGTTTTTTATTCCGATAACGGGTCTACTGCTGTAGAGGTCGCGATAAAAATGGGGATCCAATACTGGAAGAACCTGGGGGGCGGGTCGCCTGATGACCGGGGGGGGGCAGAAGATGACAGGAGGACCGGGTCCCGCCATAAAATAGTGGCTTTCCGGAACTCCTATCACGGCGACACTTTCGGGGCCATGAGTGTGAGTGAGAGAAGTGTTTTTACGGCATCCTTCCAGGACTATCTTTTTGAAGTGATCTTTATCGATACGCCTACGCCCGATAATATAGCCGGACTTCAGTCCTTTATTCAGCAGCATGCAGCGGAGATAGCCTGCTTTTTATATGAGCCCCTTTTACAGGCAGCCGGGGGGATGCGGATCTATGGGGCCGCCCCGATGGATCAATTGCTGGATACGGTAAGATCCTCCGGTATCCTCTGTATAGCGGATGAAGTGCTGACAGGGTTTGGCCGGACCGGTGAGTTGTTTGCAGGTGAGCGGCTCCGGAACAAGGCCGATATTATTTGTTTAAGTAAGGGTCTGACCGGGGGGACGATGGCGCTCGGTGTCACCGCTACTACAGAAAAGATCTTTCAGGCCTTTCTCAGCGATGATAAAAAAAAGACCCTTTTTCACGGGCATTCCTTCACCGCCAATCCCCTCGCCTGCTCCGCTGCCCTGGCTAGTCTCGATCTGATACTGCAGGCAGATTGCAGGGAACAACTACAACTGATTGCCCGGTTGCACAGGCAATTTGCGGAAAGGATAAAGGCTATGCCGGCTGTCCGGAATGTACGTATCCTGGGAACCATTATTGCCTTCGAGGTCGATGCGGGAGAAGACGGATATATTAATACGATCGGCGCCGACATTACACGGGAATCCTTACTGAATGGCATTTATCTCCGCCCGCTGGGCAATACGGTGTATATCATGCCGCCTTATTGTATAACGGCTGGGGAGTTGCAGCAGGTCTATGATTTTCTGGAAAGATTTCTGGCCGGCAGATCAAAGAACGGAAAGCCAGCATAGAAATTTAAGGTGCTGAGTAAAAAAGATCGGGGACATGCCTTAGAGGTGGGGGGATGAGTTTTTTTTTGAGTTGTATATGCAATTAGGTGGTGGGGCCTCGTTTAGAAAATGAGGGAGTTGTATATACAACAGGTTGAAAGGGGTATAGGGAACAAAGAAGGAAATAGTGAGTCATGAAAATGATGTTGAAGGACATAGATAGGGGAAGGAAGGATGTGAAGTCGCAATTATGGAAAGGAACAAAAAAGCGACTCTGGCTAATGCCGGCAGTCGCTTTTTAATTTCCGAGGCTCCCGGTATTGCGGGGCCTACAGCCAATGATTTTATTTAGAAGCTTACAGGGACCGCAACCTGTGTCTTGTCCCAGGTGATGGTCAGGTCCTTACCCGGAGCGGCAATGGTGAGTTGCTCAACCGGAGCAGAGAGGTTCTTGACAGGGACCGTCACTTGAAGAACATCCTTGTCCTTGAACTGGTCGTACTTATAAGCGCCCCATTGTCCCAGCTGGGAGTTCAGGATAATAGTCCATTCTTTTTCATTCGGAATGGCAAACAGGGTATACGTTCCGGCTTTAACAGGCTTGCCGCCAAAGGTGCCGTTTTTCGCAAATGTGATCTGGGTAGCCTCATCTGCCCCGACACGGTATACCTTGCCATAAGCTTCCAGCTTACCGAATATCTCTCTGCCCTTCTTGTAAGGCCGGCCATAGGTGACCGTGATATCCTTTGTCTTCAGGGTATCATGCGGGCTCTTACGTTTTTCCTGTGCGCAGGCAGAGAACCCGATAAAGGCGATACAGGAAAAAAACAAAACTTTTTGAAAAAGGGTCCGGGTACGTGAAAGACTCAACGTGTTGGTGTTTGCTGACAAATGTTCATAGTTCTTCAGACGCATATAATTTTTTTTAATGGCGTAAAAAATGAAACTGATTAGACCGATCTAAAGTTAGGGAGAGTTTTCGATATATCGTTTGAGACTGTCTAAAGATTCTTCCATGACAGGTCCAAATTTTTTATCATATACCAGCAGGCCAAGCTTTTCCCAGGGATACCACCGGAAATGAAAGTCGAACCACCATTGCACGGTGAGGCTGTCCGGCCTTAATTGCAGCAGGTTGAACCCTCCTTCGAAGTTTTTCCCTTTTGGTTGTTTCCAATTGAACTCGATCCTGCCTGGCTGCGATACGGATTCGCTCACAAGGAGCTGGTCGGAAGACAGGAAAGCCCCTTTCCCGGAAGAAGGGGAGGAAAAAGATCTGCTTGTCAGGGAAGAGGACCGGATGAACTCATTCCAATGGTCCCAGGTACGCAGATCACTGATAGCGGCCTGCACCTTTTCACGGGGGGCGGCGATATTGATGTCCCTTCCTACCCGCAGATGCGAAGGAAATATTAAAGAAAAGACCGTCAGTACGATAAAAAGAGTTATTCCGCCGATCAGTATAAATTTAACAACGCGCATAATTTTGATTTTGGGCTCTATTCCCATTTGAACACTTTAATGGCGACGGCATATACCACTAATCCCCAGATGGCCAATATTCCCAATTGTTTACCGCAATCCGTAAGATGGGCTCCTTCAAAAGCCACGTTCCGCATGGCATCATTCAATTGCTTAAGGGGCAATATTTCGCAGATCTTTTGCAGCCATCCCGGGAAAGCTTCTGTAGAGAAAAAAGTCCCCCCGAGCAGGAATTGGGGAAGGGTGAACAGGTTGGCAAACGGGGGAATGGTGCTCTCACTCTTAGCCACACTGCTTATAATAAATCCAAAGCCCATAAAAACGATCAGACCGAACAGGCTCAGCACCAGCATTTCAAGGAAAGTACTCCATCCGTGGACAAGGGTGAAATGAAAAGCGAGCTTTCCGATGACGATGATAACGACAGCGGTGATCAGCTGGAAGAGCACTCTTGCCAGGCCTTCGCCCAGGACGATATATTTCTTGCTGATGGGTGTCGCATAAAATCGTTTCAACACCAGTTGCATACGCAGGCTGAAAAATAAAAAGGCGACGCCGAATACGGCCGCACTGAGCAGGGAAAATCCCAGCATACCGGGAAGGATAAAATCGATCATGGAATATTTTCGTCCCTGCATCACCGGCAATTCATCGACACTCAGCAATCTGTACTGCGGCGGGATGCTTTTTTCCTCGATGTTCTGGATCGTCTGCGCCAGGGCCATTTTCACCATTGGGTATTTGTCACCTGCGGCCGAAGAAGTAAGGGTATGGATCTTATATTGTGTAAACCCCATCGCCGACTGGCTGGAATCCAGCGATAAGACTGCCGCAATCCTTCCTTTTTCAAGGTCTTTCCGGGTGCTGACGGAATCTTTTTCATTCGCTAATCTCACCAATGGAGTATGTAACAGGGCCCGGATAACATAGTTATTCGAATCATTCCTGTTCACCAGTGCTACGGATACCGTAGGTCCGCCGCCATTGATGAATCCAAATACCAGGATAAAGACCAGGGGAAATCCAAAACTGAATGCTACTGACGAAGGGCTTCTGAAAATGGCTTTCAGGCTCCCTTTGGTGATCGCCAGCATAGCGCGAAACTGATTATACTTTTGTGCCATATTTATTATTACTGCCAATCAAGAGATCAGGGACTTTAGTTATTCCTGCTTTAGGGGTCAGGCCTTGTCATTCAATAGTGAGATCGAAGGGCCATTTTGCCTGGACAGTCCCTACCGACGCTTTTAGTCTCTTTATCGTTGTATAGGTCTGATAGCCATCTTCTCCCAGTTCGTCCTTCATAGCCTTCATACTGACCGTCCTTTTGAAATTACCCATCAGCAGGTCCAGGAAGCCTTTGGGCTCCGGGTATTCTTTCAGGCTATAATCCGTTGTTTTTGCCATCCTGGCGGCGCAATTGACAGCATCCTGCATATTACCTATGCGATCCACCAGTCCCAATACGAGTCCTTTTGTCCCGCTCCATACCCTACCCTGCCCGATACTGTCTACGTATTCGATCGTTTTACCCCGACCATCGGCGACACGGGTTTTGAAATCGTGATAAGTGCTGTCTACTCCATTCTGCAAATAAAACCGTTGCAGGGGAGTAAGTGGTTTGGTCACTGTGATACCTCCTGCGTCCGGGGCGGTCTTTACTCCATCGAAAGTGACCCCCAGCTTGTTATTAAAAAAACGCTGCAGGTTGGGGACTACCATGAATACGCCGATAGAGCCAGTGATCGTCCCCGGCAGGGCAAATATACTGTCTGCATTGCAGGACAGGTAGTAAGCGCCTGATGCGGCTACATCGCCAAAGCTGACCACCACGGGCTTCTCCTTTCTCGCCTGGCTGACCTCCCGCCAGATAATCTCGCTGGCTAGCGAACTGCCGCCGCCTGAATTGATACGGAGCACGATGGCCTTAACATCTTTGTCAAAGCGGGCTTTGCGTATAAGCGAGCGGTAGGTGTCCGAACCGATCTGGTCCTTATCCCCTTTCCCCTCGACGATCTCTCCTTCCGCATAAATTACGGCAATATTGTCCTTCCCCTCGGCCTTATAATCTACGGCTTTCCCGTATTGACAGATGGAGACGAAATTGATAAATTCATGTTTATCTATTTTCAGTTTTTTCCTTAATTCGTCTTTTACCTCATCATCATACTGCAATCCGTCCACCAGTTTGTAGGCGAGGGCATCTTTTGGATAGCGAATAAGATGTTCATTTACACATTTCCGCAACTCCACCGTATCCAGGTGCCGCTGTTCCGCTGTGGAGTACAAAAGGCGATTGTAGAAGTCCCCCAGCAGCTCGGTCAGCTGAAGGCGGTTGGCTTCCGTCATTTTGTCTTCCCGTAAA
>Ga0307511_10003509_pt1 | contig 16123 bp, 10 predicted proteins | sample 13_EM_MG_FD_200266 | JGI IMG/M metagenome (GOLD analysis project Ga0307511, IMG submission 200266) | Populus trichocarpa ectomycorrhiza microbial communities from riparian zone in the Pacific Northwest, United States - 13_EM | ecosystem: Host-associated > Plants > Roots > Unclassified | place... | reverse complement strand
TTGGCTAGATTCATGGTATCGCCGACCTCAGTTGAATAGTTCGTCGATCACTTCCTCGCCAATCGCAAAACCGGTGGAGGCTCCAATGCCGCTCGTAACCATCACCAACCTGACCTCAGGCGCCGGCGCTTCGATGAGTACAACCCGGTTGTCAGCGACCGCATAGGTTCCAGTCCAACGTTCCCGGACAGCGGGCGGCGGTTGACCGACCACTGCAGTGTATTCGTCGAGGAGCAGTGAGTAGATTCGCTCACTGGCAAAGACCTCATCCGCCAACTCGTAATGATGGCTATCGCCCACGACCAGACTGCCATCTGACCCCTGAGCGACAATCAGGTGAATACCGTTCTGCAGAAATTCGCTCTGTTCGGACTCCAGTCGATGACGCAACACGCTCGCCTCTGGCAGCGTTGCGAAACCTCCATACCGTATGAGGCTGAGGTCTGACATCACAGTCCCCGGTAACTGAAAACCCGGACTTTCCAAACGCAACATCTGAAGCGCGCAGCGACCGATGCCCGCGCCTGCCAGGAGATCCGGAAAGAGAGTGACGAGGTCATCCCCGGGGCACACAACTGCCGTATCAGCCACGATCAGCCCACGCGAGGTCTCGATCTTGGGTGGGGCTACCGAGTGAACCGCTGCCTCCCAACAGAACGCGACTCCATAGTCGCCCGCAAGCCATTGCGCCACCTTAGGGATCGCATCGCGAGACTCAACTCGCAGCTCGTGAGGGCTCCAGAGCACTGCCTGCAAGCCGGAAGTTCGCAGGTTTGGACAACGATCCTGCGCTGTGGCTGGCGTAATGAGCTCACACCCTTCAGCCATGTCCGTGCGCATGAACGCCTCGAGAACGGCAGCGGATTCGGGGCGCTGAGCGGCGACCCACTGACCTCTTTGGACGATCGGTATGCCGGCCCTGCCTGCCACTTCCTCCCAAACATCACGCGAACGACGGGCTCGATTCCATACCCCCTCGCGGTCCTGCCCCGTGACAGTTATGAAGCCGAAGTTCCGTACCGAGGCTCTTTGGGCCCGTGGGTCTCTCTCGATGACGACCACCTTGAGCTCACGTCTGGCTGCAGCCAGTGCGCACGAGAGTCCGAGGATCCCCGCACCCACGACTGCAAGGTCAAACTTGTCACGGTGGTGGCCGACCACTCAAGCTCCTGTGCGGTAACGGACGAGTGCATCTCCGAGGGCGCTGCGCAGCGGCTCCAGCCACGGCTCGAAGTTGCGCCACTGATCGAGTCCCTCACGGAAGATGGGCTGGCGCACCTGCTCCGAGCTGGCCGTGCGCACACTTCGTTCTGTCCGATAAAACTCCACGCACGCCGGCTCGAACTCGAGCCCGCAATACCCGAGGATGCGCCGAACGCTGCCCTCGAGATCCTCGACGACATCCTCGTGCGGCACGCGTAGCACGCGGCCCGGTGGCAACACCGCCTCCCAGTGCGCCATGAGCTCGAGGTACGTGCGGTAGTAGCGGGCGATGTCCTCCACGCTGTATGCAAACTCCTGCCCGCGCGCGTACAGCTGCTTAAGGTTGCCGAAGCAGCAGGCCATCGGCTCGCGCCGGGCATCGATGATGCGCGCGTTGGGGAACATAAGGTGGATCAGACCGAGGTGCCGGAAGTTGTTCGGCATCTTGTCGATGAACCGCGGCTTGCCGGTGCGGTATGCGCGCGTGTCATCCAGGTACTTCTGCCCGAGCCGCTCGATCTGCTCGCGGGTCAGCCCGGCGAGCACGCCCGGATAACGCGGGTTGTCGAGGTCCGGGTCGCGACCCTGCAGGTCGAGCACGATGCGCGGAATGTCGGCAAGCTCCTGGGTGCCTTCGACGCAGGAATGGGAGGCGAGGATCTGCTCGATCAGCGTAGAGCCCGAGCGGGGCAGGCCCACGATGAAGATGGGTGCGTCGCTATGGAGTCCCCACTCGGCACGCTCTTCGAAAAAAGGGCGCGTGCACACCTGCTTTTGATTCGAGGTGTTGAGTTCGAGGAGCTCGGGACGGTAGCGGCTCTCAGCGCGCTTGAGCGCATTGCCGCGCGCGTAGAACGTCCAGGAGCGCTCGTAATCGGCCCGGTCTTCCAACGCCTTGCCGAGCGCGAAGCACAGGTTATATCGGTCGGCCGTGGCCGTCTGCGGCGCCGCCTCGGTGGCCTCGAGGCGCGCGATCTCCTCGTCTGTGAAGCGATAAGTCTTGAGGTTCGCGAGACTCCAGTACGCGTCACCGAAATCGGGACGCGCCGCGGCAGCGGCGCGGTAGGCTTCGATGGACTCGGCGCGCCGGCCCAAGGTCTTCAGCGAGTGCGCCACGGAGAGGTGTAGCTCGGCGGCCTCGCGCGAGTTCGGCGGCGCGTCGGCGAGCAGCTCGCGGAACTGCCGCACAGCACCCTCACTGTCACCGAGACCCACCGTAGTTGTCGCGAGCAGCGTGCGGTACACGCGGTTGCCCGGGTCCAGCGCCAGCAGCCGCTCAAACTGTGCGCGCGCCTCGCGATGCTTGTGGCGCTCGAGCAGCACGCAGGCGTAATCGTGCCGGGCGGCAACGTAGTCAGGCGACCGTTCGAGCACCGCGGTGAGCAGCAACTCGGCATCGTCGTAGACCTGGAGCGAACTGCCGATGCGCGCGAGCAGGCGCATGGCCTCGATGTGATCACCGTGCTCGAGCAGGAAGGCGCGCACTAACTTCTCGGCCGCTCCCACCTCCCCCTCGCAAAAGAGTCCGGTCGCGGTCACGACGGCTTCCGGCAGCGCACGCAGGCTCGCCACCTGCGCGGCCGCGTGTGCCGCAGCTGACGTGTTGCCCGTTAGGCGGTAAACCCCCTCAAGCATGCTCCAGGTAGCCGGCAGCGCGGAGTTGATCGCGAGCGCCCGCGTGTAGGCGTCAATGGCGCGCGGCGCGTCACGCAGCGCAACGTAGCAATGCCCGCGCTCCTGGTGGAGGCGGCCGAAGCGCGGGTGGTGAGCCTCAAGGCGCTCCAGGGTAGCGAGCGCGGCGCCGATCTGTTGCTGGTGCCGCTGCGCCTGGGCGAGCAGGTACAGTACGTCGCGGTTCTCTGGCAGTTCGGCCGCAAGCCGTGCGGCCTCGGCAGCACAGTCGGCTAAGCGCCGCTCCTTCAGCAAGGTGCGCAGCCGCTCGACCGCGAGCTCAACGCGCGACAATTCGGGGCGGATGGCGGGCTGTGGGGTGCTGGTCATGCAACTCGCGCGCCCGTGTAAGCGGGCGCGCACCGGCCCCTACGGGCCCAGGGAGGCCCGCAGTGTAGCGCGACGCCGGCGCGCGTCCGACTACAAGTACACGCCGAACTTGATCCCGAGCACCCGTGGGCGCGTCGGGACCTCGGCACGGATGAACTGCGAGGACGACGTGAACAGGCTCGTATCCTTGTTCGCGAGGTTCTGCCCGAAGATCTCCGCCGTCCAGTTGTCCCGGGCGACCCCCAGCGCAGCGTCATAAAGCTCGTAGGCCGGCTGGGTATAGCGCAGCCAAGTCGTGGTTGGGATCGCAATGCCCTCGCCCGACTGAAAGCTGCTCGGCTCGTTGTCCATCTTGTCGACGTGTGTCATTCCGACGGTAGCGAAGGCCTTGTACTCGCTCATTGTCCAGTCGTAGCGAGCACGTAGGTTGTACTGGACCTTCGGCGAGAAGGCCGGCACCGAGTCCACAGCGCCCAGGGCGTTTTGCACCGCGACATTGGTACCCGCGCTGCCGCTCCACACCGAGGTGATGCAGGTTCCCGCTGGGGTCGGGTTGCCCGCCGTCTTCGAAGTCACGCCGACCGAGACGATGCAGGGCGAGTTGGTCTGCTTGGAATCGTTATACGAGAGCGATCCCTGCAGGGTCAGCTGGTCCGTGACGCGCCCGGTGGCCTGCACCTCGAAGCCGCGCACACGGTACGTCGGCCCCTTCACGCCAAAGGTCGTGTTGCCGTAGATCGGTGGGTTGTAAATAAGGGTCTGGACGTCCTTCCACCTCATCTCGTAGATCGAGCCGTTCAGCAGGACCCGTCTGTTCAGGAACTCCGTCTTGAAGCCGACCTCATTGTTGGTGAGCGTGTCGGGCGGATAGCTGAAGGGCTTCAGGAACTGGGCGACCTTCTTGAAACCCGCTGGAGGCGTTACACCATTCGGAACCGCCGCCCCCGTGACCGGGTCAATCGCAATTGTGGTCACCCCTTTGGTGGTGCGGTTGAAGGCCCCAGGCCGGTAACCCTGCGAGAAGGTGTAGTAGGCCATCACGTCCGGCGTGATGTGCCAGGTGAGGTTGCCGCGGCTGCGGAAGCCGGTGTAGCTCGCCGTGTGGAAGTCGGTCTGCAGGCCCGTGATCGGATCGACATCGAGGCCGCCGCCGATGGCGGTCGCACCACCGCAGCCGTTCTTGCCGGTGGCCGGATTGAACACCACGCCAGTGCCGTCCAGCGTATTTGTACAGCCCGGGGTACCGTACTGCGAGCCCACCTCGTCCTCGGTGTAGTGGAAGTAGCGGGTGCCACCCGTAATGGTGAGTACCTTCGGGATGATGTCGAAGTCCAGCGAGGTAAAAAAGGCGAGCTGCTTGTAGCCGCGCCGAAGGTCCTCGCCGAAAGCGACCTGGTCGTCTCGCGTGCTGGGATCGAGCGCCGCGTTTATCGGCACGTCGTTCGTGACGCAGGTCGTTCCGTTCGCAATCGCCGTCGCCAGGTTTTGCGCCGTGCAGGACGGGATCGAGCGGTAGCGGAAGTTCATGTCATCCTTGATCTGGAAGTTCTCGTAGAACGTCCCGAACAGGCCGCGTAGCCGCCAGGTGTCCGGGGTCGTCACGCGGATTTCGTGGCTCAGGTGGGTAGTGCGCACCGTGTCCTGCCACGAAGAGACGGGCGAGTAGCACACTGACGGTCCTGGCGCGCCGATGTTGCTTGCGCCGGCTGGGCCGCCCGTGCAGGTGTAGTAGAACCCGCCCGCAGTCCGGGCGTAGTTCGTGTAGTCCATCGCGTTGTCGATGTGTCGGTTCAGATAAGAGCCGGCATAGATCATCTTCCAGTCCGCAACGCTGCCGTTGAGCGTCCAGGCGGTGGACGTGTATTTGTCCTTGTCATAAGTCGGCGAGAAGGAGGTCTCCTCCCAATTGCCGAGCTTCTGACCGTCTGAGCCGACCGGGAACTGCGCGGACATGCCCTCGGCGTCCATGTTCTGGTAGGTCTGCTGAATCAACGCGTTCCACTGGTCGTTGATGGCGTACAGCGCCGAGACGCGGATGCCGTTGTAGGTGACCGGGTTCTGCGCCCGGCTGGCGATATTGAAATTGTTCGCGCCCGGGGCGGTGATTTTGCCGGACGCGTCGGTCGGATAGCTCGAGCTGTAGGACGCCGGCCCGAGGTCGGTCGGCTTGCGCGTGAAGGTGCTCGGCACGTTGTCGATGTAGCCACCGCGCTTGTCGTTGTAGATCACGCCGCGAACCGCGAGCCGGTCCTGCAGGAGCGGAACGTTAATGACGGCGTTCAGGCTCGTATTGGGATCGCCGTGCGCGGTCACCCCGTAGCTCGCCTCGGCGCTTGCCTCAACTTTGTCGAGCTTCGGTTTGCTGGTGATGTAGCGCACCGCGCCCGCCTCGGCGCCACCGCCGAACAGAGTGCCCTGCGGACCTTCGAGGACTTCGATGCGCTCCATATCTACCATGTAGATATCGGCATTGCGCGCCGGGAAGGTCATCGACTGCTCGTCCAGATAGGTGGCTACGTTCGGGAACGGAGCCACAGCCGCACTCGACTGGTTGCCCGCAAAGCCGGCGCTCAATCCGCGCATGTAGATGTTGCCCTGCCCCGGGCCGTTCGACGAGAACGTCACGTTCGGCAGAAGCCGGATCACGTCATCGAAGGTCGAGACGTGCAGCTGCTTCAGCGTCTCGTTGGAGAGCGCCTGGATGGTTATCGGCACGTCCTGAATCGATTCACTGCGGTGCTGTGCCGTGACCACGACTTCTGAGATCCCGGCTGAGGATTCTTCGTCCGAGGCGGTGGTGTCAGCCGCATAGGCCGCTCCAGCACAAGCACTCAGGATCGTCGTGATTGCGTACGCAACCTTCTGATTGATTTTCAAACGTGTCTCCCAAGGGTCAATTGCCACCAAGCCGCCGCGCATCCTGCGTACTCAAGATGTCAAAGAAATTGCGGCGGAAGCCAAATATCCCGTGGGCGAGACCCGGAATCGCCCATCTGGCTTCGATAACGTGTTTGTTTGGGTACAGCGTGCGACAAAACGATTACAGAATCATGACTGCAACGCAAATACTTGTTTCGATTGAGGCCCCGCGCGTGTCGCGCGAATGTAATGATTTGTTTGAAAGCGACAAAAGGTCGCCGTTCGCCGTGCCTGTGGGCGCGTTTCAGCATGCTAGGCTTGCTCTCTATGAAGAAGATTACTGAGCCAGCGCGATCGGTCGATGTGATTCTCGAGACAGATGTGCTGGTGGTTGGCAGCGGACCGGGCGGTCTTGCTGCGGCGCTCGCTGCGGCACGCGCAGGCGCGCGCACGGCGCTGATCGATCGTAATGGTTGCTTCGGCGGCAACATTACCCAGGTGGGCGTCGAGGGCTTTGCCTGGTACCGCCACGAGCAGACCGTCGATTGCGAAGGCATCGGCATCGAGTTCGAGCAACGGGCCAAGGCGATGGGCGCCGCGATGCCCGAGCCCCAGTCTCTGAGTCACGCGCTCGATGCGGAAATGTTCAAGTGGGTCGCCGATACCCTGGTACAGGAAGCTGGCGTCACGCCCCTGTTGCACCGTTTAGGGGTGGCGCCGATTTTGGAAAACGGTGTCATCACCGGCGTCATCACTGAGAGCAAAGCAGGCCGGGAGGCAATCCTTGCCAAGCGAGTGATCGACGCAACCGGGGACGCCGATGTTGCAGCGCGCAGCGGCGCGCCCTATCACAAGTCACCCAAGAACGAGATGATGGCGGTTTCCGTCATGTTCTCCATGAGCGGTGTCAACAAGCGCCGTTTCATTGACGCCGTCAAGGCCGATCCCCAGACTTACGCGGACTGGTCCGGCAACGGCGAGTGGGATTACGAGACCACCGGCAAGGAGGACAAGCTGTTTTCGCCGTTTCTGCGCAAGCCGTTCAAACAGGCGCTGGCGGCCGGCATCATCCCGCCCAATCTGCATACCATTGCCGGCACCTGGGGCACGGTCACCGATCAAGGTGATCTGACGTATCTGAATCTCGTGCACGTGCCGGAGATCGATGGCACCGATCCCGACGATCTGACGGTTGGCGAGATGCGCGGCCGAAGGGAAGCGATCTACGCGGTGGAAGCATTGCGCGGTTTCATGCCGGGCTGCGAGGAAGCGAAGCTGCGCAACTTCGGCATGACGCTCGGAGTTCGCGACACGCGCAAAATCGATGCGCTCTACAATCTCACCGGCACCGATGTTCGTGAGCAGGCTCGTTTCGATGACGCGATCGGCATCTTTCCGGAATTCATCGACGGCTACGGCGTCCTGATCCTGCCGACCACCGGTCGGTACTGGCACGTGCCTTATCGGGCGTTGGTGCCGAAGGGTGTTGGCAATCTGCTCGTCGCCGGCCGGTCGATTGGTGGCGACAGGATCTCCCATGCGTCGGCTCGCAACATGATGTGTTGTGCCGTGAGCGGGCAGGGTGCCGGTGTAGCGGCAGCCGTGTCGATCCAACGGGATGAGCCGTTCGACCGGTTGGATATCGGGGCCGTGCAAACAGAGCTCGCGAGGCAAGGCGCGCGGTTTCGCTGAGCTGGAGAGTCAGATTGCCCGAGGCGCCAGGCGGCGGCACCGAGGTATCGGGCCGCCGCGAATCCCCACCGGCGCGTTTCACTTTCCCTGTTGCTGCAGAGCTTGGACGATCAGCGGCTTCAACTGCTGCTCGAGGTGGCTGCCGAAGTGAGTCGTCGGGTTGTTAGCTACCTGCATTCCCAGGATGGCGTAGTAACCCGCGTTCCGATCGAGCCAGGGCGTGAATCCAAACGCACCGGGTGACGAAATGGAGGCACATCCGGTCTGCGGCGTATCGCACTCGAGCCAGGCCGTGAGCCCGTAGCGCGCATTCCCTCCAGGGCTTTTCCCGATCACGGCATCCGGATAAGGCTCGATGGTCTGGGTGTCGAAAATCTGCGGCGCCAGCAGCGCAGTCCCCTGCCACACACCTTTGTCGAACACGAAGTGCAGCACGTGTTCGTATTCATTCATGGACATCCGCAGGCCCCCCGCCAGAAGCGGATTGTCCGTGCCAGCTGCCTTCAACGGATTGGCGTAGTACACGATGTCTGTGGGTAAACCCAATGGATCGCGCACCTGCGCGGCAAAGATCTCGTTCCATGATTTCCCGGTAACGACTTCCGCCATTCGCCCGGCCACATCCAAGTGTACGCTGCCGTAATCGAATTCCGTACCGGGCGCCGCGATCAGCGCGGTCTGTGAGATGGTGTCCACACAGTCAGCCAACGTGACCATGCTGTTGTATGTACATGAGTTGTCGGGCGCGAGGCCGGAAGTGAACGACAGCAGGTGCCGCAGGGTGATGGGCGCGTGATCTGCGCTCCATCCGAGCACCTGGCCGGTGGTCGTGTCGAGAGACAGATAGCCTGCATCCATCAGCCGAAAGAGCGTTACTCCCGACACCAACTTCGAAGCGGACGCTATGGCGACCCGAGTGTCTGGAGTGAAGTTGCCGTACATCTGCTCAAATACTTTGACTCCACCGCGATCGTAGATGGACAGACCCATTCCTGCGATCCCTTGGGACTCAAAAGCCGCGCGTGCCGCCGAGTCAACAGCGTCGAACGGGTTCCCCGGGTCATCGCTGCCCGATCCATCGCCAGAGCCGTTGCAGGCGGCCAGTACCAATATTGCTAACACGCCAGCCAGTCGAGAGAAGAAAACATTGTTCATTGCCGTACACCTCCTTGAGCGGGTAGTAGCGGCAACGAAGGCGCGACATTCCGGATGACAGCGGAGCGCGCGCAATTGGTAACATTGTGTAACAGCGTGGAGGTGAATCAATGGAACCGAATGTCAAAACGGCCCAATTACCAAGTCACGTTGCCATTGTGACAGGCGGAGGCCGCGGGCTCGACCGGGCAATGGTCCTAGGACTTGCGCAACCTGGAATCCATGTCGTCGCGACCGCGGCGCGCGAGCGCACAGAGATCGAAGCCGTCGCAGAAGAGGTTCGGCGCAGCAGAACGGCTAGATTCGATCCTTTAGCTGGCGCCATTGGCGCGTGCGGCGGTTACCGTCGCGCGGACATAACCGCCTCTGCCGCGGCGATCTCACGGAGCGTCGCATCGCGCTCCGCAGGAGTGTTGTACGCCTGATGCGCTGAAGCGGATGCTTCGAGCCGGTTGAGCCACTTCAAGAAGAAATCCGCATCGGGCCCGCAATGAGTCGCTGCTCCTGCCGTGCGAAAAAATACAGGGTTGGTAGTGCCATACGGGTAGATATCAAAAACTTCGGGGACGGCGCCTTCGTTCCACGCGCGCACCAGCAGCCACCCATTGCCTGTGACCTTTGCGGATCCCTCAAAGTCAGCAGCGGTGTGCCCCTTGGCAACAGGGATCGTGCGGGTGACGTTGCCGTTCAAGACCACTTCGAGATGATCGATGGGGACAATGGAGCGGAGGAAGCCCTTGTAGTGCAGGGTCGACGCACCCGGATGAAGTTGGATTTCGCCGCCAGGGGGCTGCCCTTCGACCGTGAGGCCCAGGAGCGGCCCGTTGGTTGCCAGCGTGTGGCCGTCGCGCAAGCTCTCGAGCCAGACGGATACGCGCGCGTCGGCCGGGGTTGTCTCAACCAGTGCGTACACCCGATTCATTCCAACAGGCCCACGCAACGAGGCGTAGTTCGCCATCGCGTCAGTTCCCGCAGCCGCGCTGGGGCGAAAGCCGCAATTCAGCAGTCGGTACCACACACCCGCGGACGCCCGATGGTCACTGAATCCCAATACCTCGTAGTAATCGACTTTTCCGAGCGCAACATCCGTAGGTAACCCGGTAGTCAGCGGCGCACTGGAGTCGGGATCAGGCGGCTCGTCGAACGGGTGCACATATCCGACCAGCGCGTTCTGCGCATGCGCAAGGTCCGCGATAGCGCCATTGGTCGGGTAAAGACTCGCGCTGGCGGTGTTCGCGTATGCGGCGTAGGCAGGCAGCAGGAAGTGGTCGTTGAGACCCAGTAGTCCGAGATGGCCCCAATAGCTGGTATGGAACTCCTGTCCGTGCGAAAGGAGCACAGCGGTCGTCGACGCGCTGTCAGGTATCGGGGAGAAGTAGCCCATATCGGGCACCCGCTGCTCCTTGTTGACGACCAGGTTGAATACGACATCCAGGTCTTCCGCGTCAGCCTGTCTCACCAGCCGCTCAGGTGTGTTGCGGTAAGTGCCACCGTAGTTCATGTGAACGTGGACGTCGGCACTCTGCCACTGCTTGCTCCAGTCGGGTGGCAAGGAGAGGGGGCGGATAGTGATTCGCTCCTCTCGCGTCTCATTTGCGCCGATCTGCACCGTCCGTTTCTCAACTTGATTTTCGAGACCACGCCAGACTGTCACGCTGGCTGCGCCGGCAGGCACCCTGATGTGAGCATCGCCGTTAGTGTGGAAGTAATGTGTCTCGAACTGGCTGTGGCGACGGTCAAAACCATCGTCTGCATGGATCCAGGCATCCTCTGGCGCATATGCCAGGCCATTCGCTCCTGTTACGGCAACGCGCGTTGCGATTGGTTTGCCCTGACTATCCAGCGTTTGGATGTGCAGGTCGCCCCTCGGGTGCAGGTACTTCTTTTCGCGTATCTCCAGTTTTCGCTGCGCGCCACCCAACATGTCCTGCAGCCAGATCTCAGTTGTGCCGCTTCGATTGGAGATGAAAGCTATGTGCGAGCCGTCTTGTGACCAGCGAGCTCCGGTAGCGTCGAACTCGCCGTACGACAGGGGGTACGGATCTCCGCCACTCGTGGCCGTTGTGATCCAAAGTTGATGCCACTGACGACCGGCATACGATGAGTACAGGACGCGCCTGCCATCCGGCGACCAGGATGGGCGGGCACGCCAGGAGGTCTCTTCAATCCGAATCGCGACCGGCTGGGCCGTTGCGGTCAGTGATCTTCTCCAAAGACCTCCCGTGCCATAAGTCGTTTCGGGATTGCCCACGTAGATGAGCTCTTGACCATCCGGTGACCAGCTCGGACTCAGTTCGTGATCGAACGCGCTGTAGTAATAGCGGGGAGTGTTGCTCTTGCGCTCCGGCCAGACAGCCGCACCACTCACGCCGTCAGGGCCGGGTGTGCCAGTAAAGACGTGAAAGTGGCCCGTGCCCACGGTAGATACCCACGCAAGCCGCCGTCCGTCCGGTGACCAGCGCGGCTCAACATTGACCGCTCCGTTATGAGTGAGGGGGCTGACCGAGCCTGAGGATGGATCGATGTTGTAAATCTCCATCGCGTCGTTCAGGTACCGTACAAACGCGATCCGCCTGCCATCTGCCGACCAGTCTGGTTGGTAGTCGTATCCAGGCCCGTCCGTAAGCTGCTGGGCGCTGGTCGAATCAAGGCTCTGCTTCCAGAGATTTCCCTGCATGGAAAAGACGACCGATCGCCCGTCAGGCGAAAATGCAACCGAGCTGGGACCGCTGGTCAGCTGCGGCAGGTACATTTCCCGGAAGTAGTAGTTGTGCGGTAGATCAATCTGCTTGAGGACGGTCTGACGTTGGGCGTACGCTGGAGAGATGTTGAGAGTCGCGCCCAGGATCGCAGCGGCGATGCAAGTCGCCAGATCCAGGCGTGTCGACGTGGCGAGGCGTGTCAGCGCGGCCAGGCGTGCCACCGCAGCGAGGCGTGTCGCCCCGGTCAGCCCTGTCGATAGTAGGATCTTTATTGTCATGCTGAGGCTCGACTATTGAGTGGCTCGCCATTGATTTGTCCTAGCGTGCGCCTCTGCCGCGGCGTCCAGAGGCTCACCGTCAATGGCCTGATCAACCGCCTGTACGATTGCCGGAGGCAACGCAGACCCAGCCGGTCGAAAGTCCGAATGCGCGCCCGCTGGCGCAGCTTCGCTCTGGGCCAGGGCCTCCAACCTCCACTTGCCCTGGTCGCGGCAGGCAAGACCCGCAAGGTTTGCGTGTTCTCGCACTTGAAACGTCCGGCAATAGCTGCCGTTTTTGGAGCGGAAACTGACACCGATCTGAACCGGAGCCTGCGAGGCTTGTTCACTCGCCAATTGGCCGGAGAGCGCTTTGTCTAGCGCACCCGACGCGAGGAGCTGCCCCTCCCGCTGGGTGATCGGACCGGACGAGTACCAGTCAGTCCCAAAGTGCCACACGAGCGCCCCCAACACGAAACTGGCCGCAATGGCCCCCCACTGCGGCCACGCCCAGTGCGCAAAGGTACGAGTCCGGGCTCGCCGGGGTTGCAGCGGAACGACCACCCGGTCCTCCGACGGCGTACGGGCATTTGCACGAGCGGCTGCAATGAGGCGTTCCGGTATCGGCTCATCGAGCACCTTGTCGAAGCCCGAGCGCAATGCGTTTCTCAGCGCCTGATGTGCGGCAATCCGACGGGCGATCTCGGGGTCCACGGCCATGGCATCCTCCACCTGGGCCCGGGTTCTCAGGTCAAGCTCGCCATCGGCGTAGGCCATCAGGACGTCGTCTGAAAAGGTCATGAGAGCGACTCTCCGGTGCCGAGCATTGCTTGGAGCGCATCACGGCCCCGTGCCAGCCGGCTCGTTACAGTCCCGACCGGCACATTCATGATTTCGGCAGCTTCCTTGTACGAAAGTCCTTCGACCAGTACCAGGCCCACCACCTCGCGCTGCTCGTCCGGCAGCCGGGCCAGCGCGCCTTGGACCGAAATGACATCCGCATGCTGATGACCGCTTGGATCCGCAATGTTCTCGGCCAGCTCCTCCGGGGCAAAAACCCGCTTGCGCCGGTTTCGCGCCCGGGCTTCATCGATCCAGGCATTGCGCAGAATGCCGAACAGCCAGCTCGACACCGGCGAATCCGGTTTCAATTGCCCGGATCGCGACAACGCGCGCTCGATCGCAACGTGCACCAGGTCATCAGCGTCCTGCACGCTGCCGGTCAGCGACCGCGCGAAGCGTCTCAGTCGCGGCAACAACCCGACAATCTGCTCGCCAAGATCTTCGCTCAGTGCCTTCATGCGGTCAGCGGCTCGATGCAGAAGATTGCCTGCACATTGTTGATCATAACGGTACAAGGTGCACATGCGCAGATCGGCGTGCCCAATGTGCGTTTGCCCACCTTGCCCCAACCTCAACTTCCCGACGTGAGTCGCACGCTCTCCGGAACCGTCGGGCAGCTGGACTCAGAGGCTCTCAAGGATGTACGCCGCCTGCGGCTCCGCGACCTACTACGCCGCAACCGCGCTACGCTGGAAGCCGATCCAAAGGGGGCTCCCATAGTACGGGGAGAGGTGCTCGCAGTTTCTCCGTCAGACACAGAGCTGAGTGCCGCGCAGGCAGCGGGATTCACGATAGTCAGAATAAGGACGCTTGATGGACTCGATGCACGCATCGTGGTTCTGGGGGCGCCGAAAGGTCTGGACACTCAACGCGCGCTACTGCGCCTTCGGGAGATCGTGCCCTCGGCAAGCCTCGACTTCAATCACATCTACACGGACAGTGGTAGAGCCGACAGCCGCGGAGCCGACAGCCGAAGCGCCGACGGCCGCGGCACCGGTGAGCTCACCGCTTCATCCAATCGGACTGGTGAAAACTCCGGTCCCGAGGCGAGTGTGCCGGGAAAACTTGGGCTGATCGATAGCGGCTTGGATGTTGCGCACGCAGTGTTCAAGGATGTGCCGATCCACCAGTACGGATGCGGGGGTTCGCCGGTACCGGGGCCGCATGGAACGGCCGTTGCCTCGCTGATGATCGGCCGGTCGGCTGAATTTCATGGCGTTGCTCCGGGATCCGAGCTCTACGCCGCTGACGTGTTTTGTGGGTTGCCAACGGGAGGGGCCGCTGATGCGGTCAGCGATGCATTCGCTTGGCTTGCACGGGAAAAGGTTGCCGTCATCAATGTCAGTCTCGTCGGCCCATCGAATGTGGTACTCGAGGCAGTAGTACGCATTGTCGTTGCTCGCGGGCATCTGATCGTCGCCGCGGTTGGAAATGACGGCCCCGCTGCTCCACCCCTGTACCCCGCGTCATATCCCGGTGTCATCGGAGTTACCGGGGTGGATACTCGCCATCGCGTATTGGTCGAGGCATGTCGTGGGTCGCAAGTTAAGTTTGCGGCTCCAGGCGCCGATATGTCCGCAGCCAAATCGTCTCAAACATTCGAGCTGGTGCGCGGCACTTCCTATGCGGCCCCGATCGTTGCCAGCCTGCTCGCCGCCACGCTGCGAGAACCGGATAAGGCGGCTGCTGACCACGCGGTCGACGAGCTGACGCGCAAGGCGCTGGACCTGGGCGCCGCCGGGATGGATTCCACTTACGGTTACGGCCTGGTAGGCGCGGATCTCGCGCCGGCGGTGCGGCTGGCAGGCGCCCGGGCCCGGTAAGCAATATGTTAAAAAAGAATTTCCTTCCCGCGATGGAAGGATTCGCAAGGCCCAGTCGTAGTTCTCCATGAAGGTCGCGGATAGGCCGCGGTCAGAGGAGGACGAATCATGAAAAAGAGTCATCTGATTGCGAGCGCCGTGGCCACAGGTCTGTTCTGCAGCGCCGTTTCGCACGCTGGCGGTCTCGTAGGCGGGTTGGGCGGCGGCGTCGGTGGGGCGCTGAACGGCGGCCTGGGATCGAACATGGGCAACATGGGAAGCATCGGAGGCATGGGTAGCCTCGGCGGCTCCATGAACGGCGGCGGCGCATTCAACACTGGCTCAGACGGCCTTGGGCGTGTGACTCACACCGTCTCGCCTCACAACGCCGAGAAGGATGCTGGCAAGGCCGTTAGCGCCACCCGTGGCGACGCCAGCAAGGCGAAAGACAAGACGCAAGACACCGCAAGTGGCACGCAGGGCGCCGCCAACACCGCGTTGGGCGCAGCCGGTGCTACGCAGGGTCTTACAGGCACTACGCAAGGTGCTGCGAGCACCGCGTTAGGCGCTGCAGGTAACACTCAGGGCGTAGCCGGCAGCGCGCAGGGTGCTGCGAATGGCGCGTGGAGTGCGACAGGTGCCGCGCAGGGCGTGGCAGGCAACACGCAGGGCGCCGCCAACACCGCATTGGGCGCAGCCGGTGCTACGCAGGGTCTTACAGGCACTACGCAAGGCGCTGCGAGCACCGCGTTAGGCGCTGCAGGCAACACTCAGGGCGTAGCAGGCAGCGCGCAGGGTGCTGCGAATGGCGCGTGGAGTGCGACAGGTGCCACGCAGGGTTTGGCGGGCAACACGCAGGGCGCCGCCAACACCGCGGTAGGCGCAGCCGGCGCCACGCAGAGCGTTGTGGGCAGCACGCAAAGCGCAGCAGGCACAACGCAGGGCGCCACGAATGCTACGGGAAGCGCGGCGAATACGACGCAGGGTCTCGCCGGTAGCGCGCAGGGCGCTGCAAGCGGCGCGTGGGGTCCGGCAAGTGCCGCGCAGGGCCTGGCGGCCGGCACGCAGGGCGCTGCGAACGGTGCGTGGGGTGCTACCAGTGCCGAGCAGGGACTTGCGGCCGGCGCGCAGCACGCCACGAATGCTACGAGGAGCGCGTCAAATACGACGCAGGCTCCCGCCGGTAACAAGCAGGGTGCGGCAAACAGCACCCGCAGACCCGCGAGCAACGCGCGTGGCAATGCAGGTGGCGGCCTCTTCGCGAACGCCTCGCGTACGCACTCCAGCGATACCGCGGCGACGAAACCCAACACGTCACCGCAGGCGTCCGACCGGTCAACACGAGGCAACGAGTCCCTCGCTAGCGGGTTCGGTGCTTCACGGTCGGGTGCCAACGCCGGTGCCGCCAGCGAGGGCAGCGTAAGTCATGGGGACACTTCGGCAAGCCACAGCGCCGCCGCAAGCACTTCTGTCAGCCGCTAACCCACATCATTCACGAATCGAACCGCGTCCCTCTCAAACTCGGATGAATAACCATTTTCGGAGTGACGGCGAAGTGTCTTGCGGAAAAAACACCTTCTTGATTCCGCAGACGCGCGCCTGAAGTGTT
>Ga0307511_10003508_pt1 | contig 16123 bp, 14 predicted proteins | sample 13_EM_MG_FD_200266 | JGI IMG/M metagenome (GOLD analysis project Ga0307511, IMG submission 200266) | Populus trichocarpa ectomycorrhiza microbial communities from riparian zone in the Pacific Northwest, United States - 13_EM | ecosystem: Host-associated > Plants > Roots > Unclassified | place... | reverse complement strand
AGGCCCCTTCTTCTGTGCTCCCCCGCATGCACTCAGTGCTTGGCGAAGGGCTCCATGGCGCCGCTCTCGACCGCGTCCTTGTAGCGCTGGTAGGAGCGCTTGACCTCGGCCTCGGCCTCGACCCGGCCGACCCAGGTCGCGCCCTCGACGCTCTTGCCCGGCTCCAGGTCCTTGTACACCTCGAAGAAGTGCTGGATCTCCAGCTTGTGGAACTCGTTGAGGTGGTGGATGTCACGCAGGTGCTCGGACCGCACGTCGTCGGCCGGCACGCAGAGCAGCTTGTCGTCGCCGCCCTTCTCGTCGGTCATCCGGAACATGCCGATCGTGCGGGCCCGGATCAGGCAGCCCGGGAACGTCGGCTCCGGGACCAGCACGAGGGCGTCCAGCGGATCCCCGTCCTCGCCGAGCGTGTCGTCGACAAACCCGTAGTCGGCCGGGTACTGGGTCGCCGTGAACAGCGTCCGGTCCAGCCGGATGCGGCCGGTCTTGTGGTCGACCTCGTACTTGTTCCGAACACCCTTGGGGATCTCGATGGTGACGTCGAACTCCACTGTCCTCGCTCGTTTCGCCTCTTAACGCGGGCCCGCTCCAGCGGCGGCGCCCTGCGTCGGGGTTGGCACTCCGGTTACGCCACTAGTGTGGACCACAAGTCGTGTGTCGCCGGCATCCGTGTGGCCGGTGAACTGTGTGAGTTTGGTCCGTGTCGGCCACGGGCCCCGTCGAGGAGGACTTTGTGCCCGATTCCGGCCAATCGGCGCCTGACTGGCCGAGTCAGCCGGCGGGCGACGCCCCGGAGCCGGCCGTCGCCGCAGGTGGGACCGACCAGTTCGGCTGGCCGGCGGCCGACGACGACACCGCGGATCCGGAGTGGCCGGCCGGCGACGCCTCGTCACTCGATGGGGTGAAATCCGCGGAGGGGGAGCCGGAGCCGACGACGGACGAGAGGCCCACGCCGTCGGCCGAGCAGCCGACGGAGCCGACTCCTGAGTCCTCGGAGCCGGCTGCTGAGTCGTCGGAGCTGGAGACAGAGTCCTCGGAGCCGGCCGAGCCGACCGCTCAGTCCGAGTCTTCGGTCGAGCCGGCAGCATCGGTCACGTCGGCCGATCAGTCCACGACGTCTTCCGCCGAGCAGCCCGCGGAGCCGGCTGAACCGGTCGAGGAGCCCTCGCCGCCGGCAGCCGAGCAGCCGACTGAGCAGTCCTCGGAGTCGGCCCCGGAGCCGACCGAACCGGCCGTGCAGTCCTCAAAGCCGGCAGAGACGGCCCCGCCGCCCGCCGAGCCTGTGGCCCCGGCCGCGAAGCCCGCGGCATCGGTCTCGCCGCCGGCGGAAGCGAAGCCTCCGGCCACCGAGCCGGAGTCCTCGAAGCCCGAGTCGCCCGCCAAGCAGGCGGAGCCGACCGCGAAACCCTCGACCCCGGTCACGTCGGAGGCGACGGCTGCCGAGCCTCCAGCCCCAGCCACGCCGCCGGAGTCCCCGACGCCCACGCCGCCCGCCAAGTCGGCGGAGGTGACGGACGCGAAGCCTCCGGCCACCCAACCGGTCGAGCCGGCGGAGTCCCCGACGCCCGCGCCGCCCGCCAAGCTGGCGGAGTCGCCGGCCATGCCGACCGCGAAGCCCGCAGCGCCGGTCCCACCGCCAGTAGAGCCGGCGGTCGCGAAGCCTGCGGAGCCCGCGGCCGAGAAGCCGGCGGAGTCGGCCAAGCCGGAGCCAACGGCCGTACCGACTGAGAAACCTGAAGCATCGGTCCCGCCGCCGGCCGAGCCGAAGGCTGCGACGCCTCCGGCGCCGGCCAAGCCTGCGGAGCCGGTGACTGCGCCGACCGCGAAGCCGCCGGCACCGGCTACCCAACCGGCCAGGCCGGTTGAACCCATCAAGCCGGTGGAGCCGCCAACGGCGAAGCCGGTGGTGTCCACCGCGCAGCCGACCAGGCCGCTGGAGTCCCCGAAGCCGGCCAGGCCGGCGGAGCCGCCGACCTCGAAGCTGGCGGGGCCGCCCGCTCGACCGCCCCAAGCACCGCAGCCGCCCAAGCCGGCCGGTCGACCGCCGGGCCCGTCTGGTCAACCGCCGAAGCCGCCCGCGCGGCCGTCGGAGGCGACGACCGCGCTGCCGATCAAGCCGCCAGTCGCACCGCCGCCGAAGCCGCCGGCCGCGTTCCCCAAGCCTCCGGTCGGGCTGCCGCCGAAGCCACCGGCCGGACCGCCGCCAAGGCCGGCCGTGCCGCCCATGAGGCCACCGGCCCCGCCGACCACGCAGTTCCCGAAGCCGCCGGCCCCGCAGCCACCACCGCCCCCGCCGCGGGCGAAGGAGCCCGACACGCTCCGGATCAGGCTGGCCGACATCCCCGTCAAGGCCGAGCCGCCCGTCTCCCCGCTCGAGGACACGGTCTCGATGCCCGTGGACAACGACCGGGCCCGGCTCGACCCGCCGACCGTGCAAATGCCCAACCCCGTCGACGCGCAACTCGGCGACGACACACCTACGGTGCGCGTGCGGGTGCCGCGACCGCCCGCCGCGGGACGCCCCGAGCTGGGCGACGATGTCCCGCAGCCGGCGCCACAGCTGCCACCGCCGCCGCGGGCGTCCGAGGAGAACGAGCCGGTCGCGGCACGCCGGTCCCGCAAGCCGGCGCTGGTGGGCCTCGTGATCGTGCTGGTGCTCGCGCTCGGCGTCAGCGTCTGGTTCGGCGCGCCCGGCGTCGTGCAGGCCCTCGGCCTCGGCGGCGCGACGGCCACCCCCACCTCGCCGCCGCCGTCCCCGTCGGCCCCGAATCTGCTGATCAAGCCGTTGAGCAATCCCCCGACGCCCTCAGCCGCCGGACTCGCCGCCGCGCTGGCCGGGCCGGCCTCGTCGCCGGCGTTGGGCACGCTGAGCGGCACCGTCGTCGACCCGGTGACCGGCACGACGCTGTGGGACCACAGCTCGACCACGCCGCTGACGCCCGCGTCGTCCGGCAAGCTGCTGACCATGACGGCCGCGCTGCTGTCGCTGGACCCGCAGTTCCGGTTCACCACCACCGTGGTCGCCGGGCCCGAGCCGGGCACGGTGATCCTGGTCGGCGGCGGCGATCCGACCCTGTCGTCGCTGCCGGACGGCAAGGAGAGCGTCTATCCCGGCGCGGCGCACCTGGACGACCTGGTGGCGCAGGTGAAGAAGGCCGCCGGCGGCGCCGTGACGAAGGTGCTGGTGGACACCAGCCGCTACAGCGGCGACCCGATGGCGCCGGGCTGGGAGAACAGCGACATCGCCGGTGGCTCGGTCGCCCCGATCACGCCGCTCATGCTGGACGGCGGCCGCAGCAAGCCGACCCAGACCGACCCGCCCCGCACGGGCACGCCGGACACCGACGCCGCCAAGGAGTTCGCCAAGCGGCTCGGGGCCGACCCCAACGCCGTGGCCAAGACCACCGCGCCGGCCGGGGCGAAGGTCCTCGGCAGCGTGCAGTCGCCGCCGCTGACCGACATGGTCAGCAACCTGCTGCAGATCTCCGACAACGTGCTCGCCGAGGCCATCGGCCGCGAGGTCGCCAAGCAGGCCGGCGCCCCGGTGACCTTCGCCGGCGGCGCCAGCAGCGTGCTGAACATCTTGCGTAACAACAACTTCGACCTGACCGGCGTGACCATGGCGGACGGCAGCGGACTGTCCACTCAGGACCGGGTGACGGCCAGGCTGCTCGGCTCGATCATGACCGTGGCCGCCGGCCCGGACGGCGGCGGCGACCCGCGGGTGGCCAAGCTGCGGCCGCTGCTGAACGGGCTGCCGGTCGCCGGCGGCAGCGGCACCCTGTCCGACCGGTACAACGACGCCGCCTCCAGTGCGGGCAAGGGATACGTGCGGGCCAAGACCGGCACCCTCGACGGGGTGAACACGCTGGCCGGCATCGTTCAGGACGCCGACGGCAAGGTGCTGGCCTTCGCCCTGATGTCCAACGGATCCCAGATCGACCAGGGCCGGGCCGCACTCGATGTCGTCGCCGCCGCGCTGCGTGGCTGCGGATGCCGCTGAGTCGGCTGCTGCCATCGGGGCGTCACGCAAGGTAGCGTCGAGATCGTGAACGCCGGAAACGCAGCCAGGTCCCTGCCCGCCGGTGGCCCCCCGTCGCCCGTGGACTGGTCGGTCGCCGCGTCCACCGCTCAGCGGTTGATCCGGTCCGGGCCGTCCGTGCCCAGAGCCGAGGCCGACGCCGTGGTGCGCGACCTGCGGGACATGACCGGTCCGGCCGAGTTGCACGTGCGCGAGCTGACCGGCCTCGGCCAGGGGCTGCCGCTGCGCGAAGGCACGGTCGTCGACCGGCACGGCTGGGTTCGGGCCGCCAGCGAGGGCCTGGCCCTGCTCACCGAGGGCGCGATGCCCGCGAACCTGCCCGGTCCGCTGGCCGGCGTGCTCGCCGGGACCGCCGGCGTGCAGGCCGGCATGGTGCTCGCGTTCCTCAGCTCGCGGGTGCTCGGCCAGTACGACCCGTTCGGCGCCGGCGGCCGGCTGCTGCTCGTCGCGCCCAACATCGTCTCCGCTCGGCAGGCCATGGACGTGCCCGCCAGCGACTTCAGCATGTGGGTGTGCCTGCACGAGGTCACCCACCGGCTCCAGTTCACCGCTGTGCCGTGGCTGCGGGACTACTTCTCCGGGCAGGTCGGGCAGCTTGTGTCGGTCATGGACGACACCGCCGTCGGGGCGTTCAACCGGATTCCCGAGATGGTCCGCTCCGCTCGTGACCGGCTGAAGACCGTGCGGCCCGCCGAGGTCGGTCCGACCGCGCTGATGGAGCTCATCCAGTCACCCGAGCAGCGGGCCGTGCTCGACCGCCTCGTCGCGTTGTCCACCTTGCTCGAGGGGCATGCCGACCATGTCATGGACGCCGTCGGGCCCGTGGTCGTGCCCTCCGTGACCACCCTTCGGACCCGCTTCACCGCCCGCCGCAAGGGCGGCGGCGTGCTCGACCGTGTGCTGCGGGCCGTGCTCGGCGTCGAGGCGAAGATCCGTCAGTACGCCGAGGGCGCCGCCTTCACCCGGCATGTGGTGGACGCCGTCGGCATGCACGGCTTCAACGAGGTGTGGACCTCCCCGGAGACGCTCCCGTCACGCACCGAGATCGCCGACCCCGACGCCTGGCTCCGACGAGTGCTGCCCTGAGTTGTCCACAGGCCTCGAGCTGTCCACAGGCGAGCCCGTAGCAAGATCGACTTCGGGTTGTCGCAGGTAGACTGGCTTCGGGGTCTGCCCCCTGGGTGGGCGGGGCCGTGAGGTGTTGCGACCGCCGAATGGGAGGGGCTGAGCTCGTTGAGGCAGGGCGCTCCCGATGAGGCGGTGTCGGCGGTGCGCACGGCGGTGCGCCGCCTGGTCACTGCGGCCCGTAAGGCCGGGCATCTGGCCAGCGGGGAGCTGGGCGTGGCGGTGTCGGGAGGAGCGGACTCGCTGGCCCTGGCGGCGGCGGCGCAGCACCAGGCCCGGCGGCTGGGCCTCACGGTGCACGGCCTGATCGTCGACCACGGGCTGCAGCCGGGCTCGGACAAGGTCGCCGAGAACGCGGCCGATCAGCTGAGCGGGCTGGGGCTGCGGCACGTGACGGTGCTGACGACGAAGGTGGACGGCCCGGGCGGGATGGAGGCGGCGGCCCGCCGAGCGCGGTACGAGGTCCTGAAAAAGGCATTGCCGGCGCCGGATGCGATCGTGCTGCTAGGCCATACCCGGGATGACCAGGCGGAGACGGTGCTGTTGGGCCTGGGCCGAGGTTCGGGACCGCGGTCGATCGCCGGCATGAGGCCGCTGGACCCGCCCTGGGGCAGGCCGCTGCTGGGGGTGACAAGAGCCCAGACGGAGCGCGCCTGCACGGCGCAAGGGCTGGCGTACTGGAGTGATCCGCACAACGCCGACCCGTCCTTCACCCGGGTCCGGCTCCGCCACGAGGTGCTGCCGCTGCTGGAGGACGTGTTGCAGGGCGGCGTGGCCGACGCGCTGGCCCGAACGGCGGCGCAGCTGCGGGAGGACAACGACGCCCTGGACGCGATCGCGGCGGAGCTGCTGGTCGGCGAGCCCGAGGAGCTGGCGGTGGACGCCCTCGCGGGCACGCCGGCGGCGATCCGGCGGAGGGTGCTGAGGAGCTGGCTGCGGCAGCGTGGTGTGACTGAACTCACCGACGCCCAGCTGCGTGACATCGACGCCCTGATCGGTGAATGGCGAGGTCAGGGGGGCGTGTTGCTCCGGCGTGGCTTGGTGGCACAGCGCGCACATGGCAGGCTGCAACTAGACCGAGCGCGGCCCTGACCGGGTGCGCGTTACCAGGCCGAAAGAGGGGAAGCTGCCCGTGTACGAGGGCGACATCGCCTCCGTGCTCATCACCGAGCAGCAGATCAGCGACAAGATCCAGGAACTCGCCAAGCAGGTCGCCGCGGACCACCCCGCGGCCGACGGCGGCTCCGACCTGTTGCTCGTCGGCGTGCTCAAGGGCGCGGTGATGTTCATGACCGACATGGCGCGGGCTCTCCCGGTGCCCGTCCAGCTGGAGTTCATGGCCGTCAGTTCCTACGGGTCGTCCACGTCCTCGTCGGGTGTGGTGCGCATCCTCAAGGACCTCGACCGGGACATCGCCGGCCGGAACGTGCTCATCATCGAGGACATCGTCGACTCCGGCCTGACGCTGTCGTGGCTGCTGAAGAACCTGGCCTCGCGCAAGCCGGCCTCGCTGGAGGTGTGCGCCCTGCTGCGCAAGCCCGACGCGGTCAAGGTGGACGTGCCGGTCAAGTACGTGGGCTTCGACATCCCCAACGAGTTCGTCGTCGGCTACGGCCTCGACTACGCCGAGCGCTACCGCGACCTCCCCTACATCGGCACCCTCGACCCAGCGGTCTACTCCAGCTGACGCGTGGAAGGGGCCTTTCCTGGCGTCCAACGCCAGGAAAGGCCCCTTCACTGCAAAAGGCGTCAGCTGCAGGGGCTGGCGGTGCAGGGACGGCGGCTGAGGGCGTCGAACAGGACGCCGCGGAACGAGGTCGCGTCGGTCGCCTGATAGGCCTTGCCGCCGGTCACGGAGGCGATCTGCTGAAGCGCGTTCATGTCGGCGTCCGGACCCAGCCCGATGCCGATCACCTCGACCGGCTTGGACGGATCGGCCTGCGCCCGCAGCATCTGCAGCAGGCCGTTGAGGTCCAGCCCGCCGGTCTTCTCGTTCTTCCCGTCGGTGATCAGCACGACCGCGTTCACCTTGGTCGGGTCGAAGTCGTCACGCAGCGTCTCGTACGCCGCGAACGCCGTGTCGTAGAGGGCCGTGCTGCCCCGCACCCGCGACGGCAGCGTCACCGCCGCCTGTTGCAGCGCGAACCGCTGGCTGATGCCGTTGATCTGGCCGCCCAGCGGCCCGAGCGGCACCAGTTCCTTCCAGTCGTTGGGCGGCCCCTGCTGCTGCGAGAAGGCCCACAGCCCGACATACGTGCTGTCCGGCATCAACGACATGGCGGCCAGCGCCCCGTCCCGGGCCACTTCGACCCGGCTCTGCCCGTCCGGCATCTTCTCCACCATCGACCCGGACACGTCGATCACCGCCAGCGTCCGGCCGTCCAGGTGCACCACGTTCCACGCCCGCAGCACGGTGTTGACCTGCGCCGCCGACGGCGCTGGCAGCAGCGGCGGGGTGGCGGCCTGCACGCCGTCCTTGCCGCCCCAGGCCGCCGACGCGGTGCCCTTCGGGTCACGGAAGCCGGCGGCGCTGAAGATGCCCGAGGACCGCGCCGACCGCAGCTCCTGCTCGAACGCGGCCGCCGCCTGGTCGGTGCCGGTGACCTCGTTCTTGGTCGTCACCCGCACCACCGGGTAGTCGAACAGCACGGTGCCCTCGGCCGGGTAGATCGCCACCGCCTTGGACGGGGCCGCCGACGCCACGTTGTAGGACACCACCGACTGCTCGGTGGTGGTGAACAGCAGCGCGTTGGCCGGGTCCTGGCGGACGTTGTCGAACCCGTCGGTCACCGAGTCCAGCGTGGTGCTGCGCAGCCGCAGCAGGATCGCGATCAGCTCCTGCGGCGGCACCCCGCTGGCCGAGGCCGGCAGCAGGCCCTGGGCCAGGCCCAGCGTCGCCACACCCTCGGTGTTGGTCAGCGGATCCGCGATCGCGATCGGCGTCTGCCCGCTCACCAGCCGCTGCCAGCTCACCGGCTGCTTCGGCCAGCCCAGCTTGTTGGCCTGCGCCGTGCTGGCCGCCACCACCAGCGGCGAGGCGGCCAGCGACGGATGCTCGGCCAGCTTCGGGCTGTTCACCGGGTCCTTGCTGGTCAACCCCTGCGCCGTCGACACCCACAGCGACGAGTCCGGGATCCAGAGCGCCGGTGGGTCGATGGGTCTGGTCGGCAGCGACTGCACCACGTCGGCGGAGCCCTCGCTGACCACGGACACCTTCACGCACTGCCCGTTGACCGAGGTCTGGTCGTGCTCGAAGGCGTCGGCCACCGACTGCACCGCAGGCGCCGCGCTCGGCGTCACGGCCACCCGTAGCGGCACCTGCCCGGCGCACCGCACGGAGTTGGCCGCGTTGGCGACGACCACGCCGCCCACGGCCAGCACGGCGACCAGAATGGGCAAGAAGAAGTGCCACTTTCGACCGCGCTCGGGCTGGGACGGCGGCCGGTGGGCTCCTGCTGGCGTAGACATGGTGGTGCGCGAACCTCCTGGTCGGCGTCCACTGTGGGCGCGGGGTGTCTCCTCGGATCGTCGACGTGGCGGCCCCGGCTGATAGCCGTGGAGGGCCCGGTCCGAACGGATTGGGCCGAACGGGGTATTCCACTAGAACGAGCGGCTCAGTCCGGCGATGACATTGGCACCCGTGGCCCTCCTTCTTCCGGTGCAGAGCGGCTCCCGGTGGTACGTGGGGCCCCTCGTCCCGGTTCAACCCGAACGGCCCAGGAGTGTCGGCGGTCATGTCGGGGAACTCCGCCCCCAGGTCCGTGCGTTGGGACCCTCGTGAGGCCGGCGTTCGCCGACCGCCGAACTTCCGCCCGTGGTCCATCGACGGCGGGCGGTAAGCTAGCTGGACGGGGCTGTCCCGCAGAGTGCGGTGACGCCACTGCACGACGTGTTGAGCAGTGTCGCGAGGCAGGGCTTGACGTAACGCAGGGAGGGTCGAGGCCGCGTGACGGCCGTAGGTGAATGGACCGCAAGCGCGTTCTCCGCAACCCGCTGATCTGGATCGTGGCAGCGGTTGTTGTCTGGTTTGCCATCAGCACGCTGACCGATGACACACGCGGGTACACCCCCGTGCAGACCTCGGCTGCTATTAGTCAGGTGCAGAAGGGCAATGTCAAGACGGCCACGCTCCAGGACAAGGAGCAGCGGCTTCTGCTCGACCTGAACACGGCGTACGAGGGGCACACCCAGATCGTCACGTCCATCCCGGCCAACGGCTCGGAGGACGCGATCTTCAGGATGCTCCAGGATCCGGCCAACAAGGTCGGGACCTATGACGTCAAGGTCACCAGCGACAATCCGCTGACCAGCATGCTGATCATCCTGATCCCCATCGGCCTGCTGCTGCTGGTGCTGATGTGGATGATGAACAACGTCCAGGGTGGCGGCAACCGGGTGCTCAACTTCGGCAAGTCCAAGGCCAAGCAGCTGTCCAAGGACATGCCCAAGACCACGTTCGGCGACGTCGCCGGCGCCGATGAGGCCGTCGAGGAGCTGGAGGAGATCAAGGACTTCCTCCAGAACCCCGGCCGATATCAGGCGCTCGGCGCCAAGATCCCCAAGGGCGTGCTGCTCTACGGCCCGCCGGGCACCGGCAAGACCCTGCTGGCCAGGGCGGTCGCCGGCGAGGCCGGGGTGCCGTTCTACACGATCTCCGGCTCGGACTTCGTCGAGATGTTCGTCGGCGTCGGCGCCTCCCGCGTCCGCGACCTGTTCGAGCAGGCCAAGCAGAACGCCCCGTGCATCATCTTCGTCGACGAGATCGACGCCGTCGGCCGGCACCGCGGCGCGGGCCTGGGCGGCGGCCACGACGAGCGCGAGCAGACCCTCAACCAGCTGCTGGTCGAGATGGACGGCTTCGACTCGCGCGGCGGCATCATCCTGATCGCGGCCACCAACCGGCCCGACATCCTGGACCCGGCGCTGCTGCGCCCCGGCCGGTTCGACCGGCAGATCCCGGTCGGCGCGCCCGACCTGCGCGGCCGCAAGGCCATCCTGCGGGTGCACTCCAAGGGCAAGCCGCTGGCCCAGGACGCCGACCTGGACGGCCTGGCCAAGCGGACCGTCGGCTTCTCCGGCGCCGACCTGGCCAACGTCATCAACGAGGCCGCCCTGCTCACCGCGCGGCACAACGGCACCATCATCACCGGGGCCGCGCTCGAGGAGTCGGTGGACCGCGTGATCGGCGGCCCGGCCCGCAAGAGCAAGATCATCTCCGAGAAGGAGAAGAAGATCACCGCGTACCACGAGGCCGGGCATGCCCTGGCCGCGTGGGCCATGCCGGACATCGACCCGGTCTACAAGGTCACCATCCTGGCCCGCGGCCGCACCGGCGGCCACACGCTGTCGGTGCCCGAGGAGGACAAGGACCTGATGACCAGGTCCGAGATGATCGCCCGGCTGGTGTTCGCGCTCGGCGGCCGCGCCGCCGAGGAGCTGGTCTTCCACGAGCCCACCACCGGCGCCTCCAACGACATCGAGCAGGCCACCAAGATCGCCCGCGCGATGGTCGCCGACTACGGCATGAGCGCCCGCCTCGGTGCCGTGAAGTACGGCGAGCAGGACGGCGAGCCGTTCCTGGGCCGGCAGATGTCGCACGCCCCGAACTACTCGCTCGAGGTCGCGCACGAGATCGACGAAGAGGTGCGCAAGCTCATCGAGGCCGCGCACGATGAGGCGTGGCAGGTGCTCAACACCTACCGCGACGTGCTCGACGACCTGGTTCTGGAGCTGGTGGACAAGGAGACGCTGCACCAGAAGGACCTGGAGCGGATCTTCGCCCGGGTGCAGAAGCGGCCGCGGATCACCGAGTTCAACAACTTCGGCAACCGGACCCCGTCCGACAAGCCGCCGGTCAAGACCCCCGGCGAGCTGGCCAAGGAGCGCGGCGAGCCGTGGCCCCCGGTCAAGGACGAGCAGCCGGAGCCCGAGCCCACCCCGGTGGCGACCGTGCCCGGCGGCGGCGAGCTGCCCGGCACCAACGGCTCCGCCGCCTACCCGCCGGCCCGGCCCGGTGGCAACGCCGGCGGTCCGCCCAACTACGGTGCCCCGCCCGGATGGACCCCCGCCACCCAGCCCAACGGCGCCTGGACGCCGAACTGGGAGCCGGGCCGTCCTACCGGTCAGGACGGGAACACGCCGTCCGGCAATCCGGGTGACACTGAGCGGGACAGCGGCCGTTGAGACGGTCCGCGATCTCGCGGAGGTGTGCATGACCAGCACTGTTGGCCGAAGCGGCCCCCTGACCGGGGCCGCTTCGGCCGATCACGGCCGGTTCGACCGGGCCCGCGCCGAGGCCGCGGTCCGCGAGCTGCTGATCGCCTGCGGCGAGGACCCGGACCGCGAGGGCCTGCGCGAGACCCCGGCCCGGGTCGCCCGCTCCTACCGCGAGCTGTTCGCCGGCCTCTACACCGATCCGGAATCGGTGCTGGAGAAGACGTTCGACGAAAGCCACGAGGAATTGGTTCTCGTGACGGATATCGCGATGTATTCCACCTGTGAACACCATCTTGTCCCATTTCACGGCGTGGCGCATGTTGGCTACATTCCCAATGCGAATGGTCGGGTCACGGGATTGTCGAAGCTGGCCCGGCTGGTCGATCTGTATGCGCGGCGGCCGCAGGTGCAGGAGCGGCTGACGTCGCAGATCGCGGACTCGCTGATGGCGAAGCTCAGCCCGCGCGGGGCGATTGTGGTGATCGAGGCGGAGCATCTGTGCATGGCGATGCGCGGGGTGCGCAAGCCGGGGGCGCGGACGACGACGTCGGCGGTGCGGGGGATTTTCAAGACTTCGGCGACCTCGAGGGCCGAGGCGATCGAACTGATCAAGGGACGTTAGGTGCACAGCCGGCTGCCGAATCCCGACCGCTGCGTCGTGATGGGTGTGGTGAACGTGACCGCCGATTCGTTTTCCGACGGCGGGCGGTACCTGCACACCGAGGACGCCGTGCGGCACGGCCTGGAGCTGTGGGAGCGCGGCGCGGACCTGGTGGACGTGGGCGGCGAGTCGACGCGGCCGGGCGCGGACCGGGTGGACGCGGACGTGGAGATCGCCCGGGTGGTGCCGGTGATCGAGCGCCTGTCGGCCCGGGGCGTGCTGGTGAGCGTGGACACGACCCGGGCGGTGGTGGCGGACCGGGCGCTGGACGCGGGCGCGGCGGTGGTCAACGACGTGTCGGGCGGCCTGGCCGACCCGCAGATGGCCAAGGTGGTGGCGACGGCCGGCGTGCCGTGGATCCTGATGCACTGGCGTGGCCACAGCAAGAACATGAACGACCTGGCGACCTACCGGGACGTGGTGGCCGAGGTGTGCGACGAGCTGTCGGCTCGGGCGGACGCGGCGTTGCAGGCGGGGGTGGCGGCCGAGGCGCTGGTGCTGGACCCGGGCCTGGGCTTCGCCAAGCAGCGAGAGCACGACTGGGCCCTGCTGCACGGCCTGGACCGGCTGCTGGGCCTGGGTTTCCCGCTGCTGGTCGGGGCCTCCCGCAAACGCTTCCTGGGCGCCCTGCTGGCCGACGGGCAAGGCAATCCGAGGCCGCCGCAGGGCCGCGAGGACGCGACGGCGGCGATCACCACGCTGGCGGCGGCCAAGGGTGCCTGGGGCGTGCGGGTGCACGACGTGGGCCGGTCGCTGGACGCGGCGCTGGTGGTGCGGGCCTGGCAGAGGGGAAGCGGCGAATGAGCGAGCTTGCGAGCGAGTCATTCAGCGCAGAGCGTCCGCGAACGCGGACACCGAGCGCTGGCGAGGTGTTGCGAATGAGCGAGCTTGCGAGCGAGTCATTCAGCGCAGAGCGTCCGCGAACGCGGACACCGAGCGCTGGCGAGGTGTTGCGCGTGAGCGAGCTTGCGAGCGAGTCATTCAGCGCAGAGCGTCCGCGAACGCGGACACCGAGCGCTGGCGAGGTGTTGCGCGTGAGCGAGCTTGCGAGCGAACCATTCAGCGCAGAGCGTCCGCGAACGCGGACACCGAGCGCTAGCGAGGTGTTGCAGTGAGCGACCGGATCACGCTGACCGGGCTGCGGGTGTTCGGCTATCACGGCGTGTTCGCGCACGAGAAGCGCGACGGCCAGGACTTCCTGGTCGACGTGACGGTGTCGATGGACCTGACGGCCGCGGCGGCGAGCGACGACCTGACGCAGACGGTGCACTACGGCGAGCTGGCGGAGCGGGTGGCGGCGATCGTGGCCGGCGATCCGCGGGATCTCATCGAGACGGTGGCCGGCGACATCGCCGACGAGGTGCTGACCGACGAACGGGTGCGCGAGGTGGAAGTGACGGTGCACAAGCCGTCGGCGCCGATCCCACTGTCCTTCCAGGACGTGGCCGTGACGGTCCGCCGGGTCCGCTCGTGACGCGGGCGGTGCTGTCGCTGGGATCCAACCTGGGGGACCGCTTCGGCTTCCTCCAGGGCGCGGTCACGGGGTTCAAGGGCCAGCTGGTCGCCGTGTCCCCGGTGTACGAGACGGCGGCCTGGGGTGTCGAGGACCAGCCGGACTTCCTGAACGCCATCGTGATCGTGGCCGATGACGATGTCGACGAGTGGGGCTGGCTGGCCAAGGGGCAGCGGCTGGAGAACGAGGCGGGTCGGATCCGGTCGCGACACTGGGGTCCGCGCACGCTTGATGTTGATGTGGTCACTGTGGACGGTGTGACTTCTGAGCATCCGGATTTGCTGTTGCCGCATCCGGGTACTCCGGAGCGCGCCACGGTGGTGATTCCCTGGCTGGACGTCGAGCCGGACGCGGTGCTGCCCGGGTCCGGCTCGGTCGCCGACGTGATGGCCGGGCTGAGCGCCGACGGGGTGCGCCGACGGGACGATCTCCGGCTGGAGTGGTGATGAAGTTCACGAAAATCCGGGATCTCATCGGTGTTGCGCTGGTGGCCGGTCTGGTCACCGCGATCCTGCTGCGATTCGCGTACTCGGACCTGCCGACGCTGCCGCGGCTGGCCGGCGTGACCTTCGGCGTGCTGGCGGTCGTGGAGGCGGTGCTGGCCTGGCAGTTGCGCAATCGCATCGCCGGCAAACCGGGCGCGCGACCGGTGCAGCCGCTGACGGCGGCGCGGTCGGTCGCGTTGGCCAAGGCGTCGTCACTGGTGGGCGCGCTCATGGCCGGCGTGTGGGCCGGGGTGCTGCTGACTGTGATTCCGCTGGCCGCGACCTCCCCGGCGGCCGGGGAGGACCGCACGACGGGACTGATCGGACTGATCGGCTCGGTCGGGTTGGTGGCGGCCGCGTTGTGGTTGGAGCACTGCTGCAAGACGCCGGATCCCCCGCAGCAGAATGACAACGCCGGCCTCCGTTGAGGGGCCAATCGCGGCCGGGTAGGTCTCGTTCGGGTAACTGACCGGTACCGTAGAGCCCATGACCGGCCGCAGCGGCTTGACCGAAGGCGAGCGCGGTGACAGTCGTGGATACGGTCGGCTACTCCTGGTAGCGGTTCTCGTCCTGGCCATCGCCGCGACCGCCGTCCTCGTGCTGAGCAACGACGCGAGGTTCTTGCGCCTTGGCGTCCTCTCGGCGCTGTGGGCTGCCCTCGTGGGCGCGTTCCTGGCGGTGAAGTACCGCAGGGAGGCCGCCGCGAGCGAGGACGAGGTCGCCGACCTGCAGGCCGTCTACGAGCTTGAGCTGGAGCGTGAGGTCGCCGCCCGGCGCGAGTACGAGCTGGAGATCGAGGCCGACACGCGCCGCCGTGTCGAGGAGGAGTCCCGCGAGGATCTGGACGCGCTGCGCGGCGAGCTGCGGGCGTTGCGGGAGAACCTGGAGGCCCTGCTCGGCGGCGAGGTGCTGGTCGAGCGGGTGGCGCTGCGGGCGGAGTCGACGCGGATGCGGTCGCTTTCGGACCAGTCGCGGCTGCTGGCCGTCGGCGAGGACCGGCTGATCGCCAGTGCCAAGGAAGAGCGTAAGCCGATCACCGTGGGCACGGTCCGCAAGGAGGCGCCGGCGGACAAGTCGGCGCTGCCGACCGAGATGATCGAGCGGATCGCGCACGAGGTGCAGCGCAAGGAGCAGGCCCCGCGCCGGCCCGAGCCGAGCCGCCCGGAGCAGGTGCGGCAGCCGGTCCGGACCGCGCAGACCGAGGCGTTGAGCCGCTCGGCGACGCAGGGCCGGCGCGAGCCGCAGCGCCCGGCGCAGCCGGCCGCCACCCAGTTCGTCAGCCGTCCCGGCGCGGCCAAGCCGCCCGAGGCGCGGCCGGCCGAGCGGCGGCCCGAGCCGCGCCAGCCGGAGCCGCGCCAGCCGGAGGCCCGGCCGGCCGGCATGCCCAACGTGGTCGGCATGCGGGTGCGCCCGCCGGAGCCGTCCCAGCCCATGCCCAAGCAGCCGGTTCGCGCGCCGGAGTCTCGTGAGCCGCGTCGCCCCGAGCCCCGCCAGCCCGAGCAGCGCCCGCAGCCGACGCAGCAGCGGGCCGACCAGACGATGGCGATGCGCCTCAACCCGGAGGCGAAGCCGCCGCCCGCCCGTCAGCCCGAGCCGCCGCGTCCGGCCGACACGTCCGGCCGCCGTCGCCGCCCTGAGGCCGAGGCCGCCGCGATGACGCCGGACACCACCGGCCGTCGGCGTCGTCCCGAGCCGGGCCCGGTGCCGCAGCAGCCCGCCGCGGCCCCGCCGCCGGAGCCCGCCATGGACGGTCCGGTCTGGGATCCGGAGCTCGGGGACTGGGTGCCGAACTCGCTGGAGATGCCGATCCCGGTGCGCACCGGGCCGACCATCACCCCGCCGCCGGCCCCAGCCGCCCCGCCGCCGCCTCCGCCGGTCGCCGCGCCCCCGGTTGTCGACACGGGCGCCCACGCCGCCGGCAAGTCGGTCAGCGAGCTGCTGGCGTCCCTGGGCCAGGAAGAGCCCCGAGGCCGCCGCCGTCGCCGCTCCGACGACTGACCCTTCATGCAGGTTGGGGGGCTTTACCTGCACTCAACGCAGGTAAAGCCCCCCAACCTGCATCGGGTCACCCTGGCGATGGC
>Ga0307511_10003507_pt1 | contig 16125 bp, 18 predicted proteins | sample 13_EM_MG_FD_200266 | JGI IMG/M metagenome (GOLD analysis project Ga0307511, IMG submission 200266) | Populus trichocarpa ectomycorrhiza microbial communities from riparian zone in the Pacific Northwest, United States - 13_EM | ecosystem: Host-associated > Plants > Roots > Unclassified | place... | reverse complement strand
CCCCACCAACCCCTCTCTTCCACTCCCTATCCCCTAACTCCCACCCAGTACACAAACCTCTTTGCTACTCTCGTCCATTTTTTCGCAATTTCCATATCCATTTCCGCCTTGTTTCGTTGCCAAGAAAACAAAACCCATCCACCCATCACATCACTCATCCCATAAATCCGGTTCGCACTGATAGATAGGTTAGGTATGCCAGCAACTCAGCTCAAAACGTAGATATGTATGGATAATGATGATAGATGATGACAGATGAAGATGGTGATGATGTGGGATATGCATATCCATACATCGTGCTGGAGGCAAAACACATCATCCCAAAGGCAGGTCGTAACGACGATGAACTGAGTTGGAATATAATGAAAAAAAAGGTTGGTTGAAGAGTAAGGACGGTTGTAGTTGGAGTCGTAATCCGGCAACAAACAGAATATTTTCGTTTCGGTTAGTTCTCATCTATTCTCAAAGTTTGGAGTCCCTCATGGTTCCCAAAGTTTGCCCTTTCCTCGTGCGACACCTCTGGGTGCCTCACGGACAAAGACAAAGTCCGGCTCGCCGCCACCCCGATGTCCCCTTCCCCCGCCTGAACCTCCGTTAGTAGTGTGTCCATGTCCGTGCCCATGGTTGTTCCTCCCCCCCCCACCTCCATTTCCAGAACTGCGGTTTCCACCTCTCCCGGCTCCTCCCCCTCCCCTTCCACCCCTGCCCCCGCCATTTCTGCTGCTCTCAACCTGTAACTGCGCCTCTTGGTAATCCTTCACCTTCTCTGCGTAAATGAAATCCTCCCGCTCAATCATATCCTCCAAGACATTGCTGCTTAACACGCTGATGTCAAAAACCCGTGCCCAAGCTGTAACCTCTGGGCTGTTTGTGATGAGGTGAATTTCTGGACGCTTTGCAAGCTGCTGATGGTCAGGGGGTGGGCTATCGCGTTTGCCGACTTTGTGCTTACGGTAGAGGACACAGTTGAGTAGTTGCTGGATCCTGCGGGACGGCTCGACTGGGGCTGTGGCCTCAGAAGTGCCGTTTGTGTTTCGTCGTCCGTTTTGTTGGAGGGCGAAGGAGTTTGAACGACCCTTGTTGCCGTTCATACTCTTCATTCCACCGTAGCCATTACCATGAGCATGTGTATTTCCATTACCATTACCGTTTTGTCGGGCTACGGCTGGGCTCCTTGGTTGGGGAGAAAGTCCAGGGGAACCGATCGGCGTGGTCGGGCTGACGGGGGTAGTTGGTCTGATTATCGGGCTCTTTTGCTGCCGGCCTGGTGGGACTGTACCAGGAATCATGTACTCCTCTGCCGCTTGCTTCCAGGTGTCGAATTTCTCCGTAGGGTTCTGAAAGCTAAGTCCTCGAACTGACAGCGATCCGTTTTGAATGCGGTCAAAGTATCGAATTGCCTCGCGCGAATTGATGTTGATGTTGTCTGTACCTTTCTTACACTGGTCGAGGCCATCAAGAGCTATCCAATGACAAAGAAAGTATTGTGGTTAGTCACTGGATTGGGATAGGGTGGACCATTTACTCACTGCACAATGGTACTGTTACCACAACGGCTCCATCTTGGATCCATCGCTTAAACTCTGCAATAGCAGATGTCAACGCAGTGTCGTCCACGACGCAGTGAAACACCTTCCTTGAAGGTGGGATTAGTTTGCGATCCTGAGCGACTTGAGATTCCAACGCATCAACTTCGTGGCGCAGTCTTGCCATTGCAAGCTTGGTGGAAAGCTATTGGCTACCTGTCAGTTTGCACAAACATGCATGCACAGCCGACAAAAGTCCAGCCTTGACGCACCTGCGACATATCGCTCCTCTCATCCATTCTCGCTGCCATGCGAACGGTTACGGAAGCCACGGCTGTAGATTTGTAGATTGTAGTAGATGCGATGATATAGATGCCGAACGATAGATTATCTGTGTGAATCAGAAAGAGATGCTCGTGTGTGAAAATAAATGGTAAGCGAGCACAAAAAGCTCAAACGTTTGTGTGTGTGGGGGGGAGGTTGGTTATTTAAATGCAAAGTTAGATCTTCGGTTATATGATTTAGAGGCGTACACGGGGGGGGATATACGGGGGCCAGTCGCCACGTAGATGAATCAAAATGGTGTCGCTGTTGTTCATAAATGAGTAAGAGATGTTTCGAACTTTTTTACTGTTCGGCTTCCCACACAAAGTCAGACGCCTGGGCGACGGAGGGGATATATAGACGAGGGCGTAAGCCAGAGCCACCCCGAAAAGAAAAATGGCACAGGCAGAATTACAAGCTGAGAGCTGCCGCTAGCGAGACGTTGGGGGGGAAGCCTGGGACATGTCTCGACCACTTGCAAGGCGCCTGCGACCAGGAATGTTGCAGATGTGATGTCGATGTGAGTTGACGATGTGATTCAAGCAAGGTGCTGTGCGTATGTGCAATAGAGGTACTTTGGTGTACTGTGTGTACTGTATGTATGTATGTATGTATGTATGTATGTACTTTGATGGAACTGGAACGAGGGGAGGGGTAGGTTCAATACTACAATGTACATGAAAGGACAGTGCTAGGTGTGTTGTGGGGTTGGGCATTGAAGGATACAATGATGAATGGTGGTGAGAGTAAGTATCGGTAAAATTAAAAGGATCTGTATATCGACCGGCGGTCTGGCTATCGAGCGGTGCGGCTTTGCAATTGCTATTCTATTCTATTCTATTCAAGGGCGGGACGGGGAACGGGCGCAGGGCGCAGTGTTCATATGCTGAGTGATGCATGTGTGCATGAATCGGAGGGAAGCCTATACTTACATGTAGGTACCTACTTCTTGGAAGAATAGTTTGAAAGGGCTGCACACGACTCCAACTCTCGGCCAATCAGTCCCGCCCGGTGGAGTCGGCTGCTGCATGCTGGCTACATGCCCCTTAAGCCTTACCACTCTGAACAAAGCCCCAAACCAGACTACAAATTACCCTGACTTTGTCCTTGCTTGACTGTGTCTGCCGCTCCATGTGTCAGAGCCCGGCAAGGCTCCCGGGCACATGGACGATTAGGCTGCGGTCTGCGGTCTGCGGAGGATCTTCTGTACTGTACCTGGCCAGGTATATACATGTATTCGCAAAAGTAATTATAGGAATATTTTATCCTGGCAACTGATGCGCCTCGGGTGCCTCGCGTCTATTGCGAACCTCTGGGACTGAATGTTTCGAGACTAGAAGTATAATTAATGCCAATTGACAATCGTGTACACACATACTTAAGTAAAGTATCCATGTGTCTCAGATAGTCTTGATCCTGTCTCAGGCTTGAATCGCCAGCCTGTGGTGGTAGTCTGGCGGCAACCCCTCACGCTGGGCTGTGTACAGAACTATTAATATGCCATTGAACCATCAACGATATGCAACTCGAAAGCCACAATGATTACTTTATTCTAGAAAACCTCACGACAAAAAAAAATAAAATAAAAAAGATACATAGAAACCGTCACATTACATGCTCTCCTAGTGGTAGCCAGCCAAAGTAAAAACCAGAAACATACCAGAGACTCGAGCGTCAATGGGAAACAGGAGGTGTTGTCTCGGCAACCTACTTAGTAAATAACAAATAGAATGTATCCAACAAACTCCGGCCTATCACACAAGAAAATATAATAAACGTGGCCAAGTAGGGAAAAAATCTTTTCATCCTTCAACCAAAGCCCAAAGGCTTGCATCACCCAGAGTAGCACTGCCAGACGTGGCTGATGCATATCACAACCTCTGCCACCCTACGGCTCAGTTTTTTCGGGGGAACACGGGTATAGTTTCTATACTTTCCCATCCACGAACGCTTCCTGTTGGCTGCCCATTCAGCTGCTGCTGTTGCTGTTGTTGCATCATCATAGATGCTCGGAAAGGATTCGTCACACCAGTTGCCTGGACCGACAGCATAGGTGCTGAGCCTGAGCCAGTAGTTGATTGGATCGAGGGCACAGGTGGTGCCTGCGGAGCTGCAAGATTACGGGCAAATGGGTTGGTGCCTGTTTGGGCGGACCGCAAGGGTTGCTGGATCGTCGGGGATGTGGCATATGGTGGGGAAGTGACTGGGCCAGTAGGGTATGATGTGAGTGGGCTAGTTCCTGTTGCTTGCGCTGCTCTTGCAAATGGATTAGTGGATTTCTGGAGGGTCTGTGGTGAAGCAAACGATGTTGGAGAGGCCCCAGCCACCATCATAGACTGCCGGAAAGGATTGGTATCTTGTGACATGGGTATCGACAAAGGCGGTGAGGATGTTTGCTGAGGCTGTATCTGAAATTGTTGTTGTATGGGTGCATGCTGGAAGGGTTGCTGTACTGTTGGATGTTGAAACGACTGACCTTGGAATTGCTGGGGGACAGTTGGCATAGGAGGTACGGAAACCGAGTTTTGGTTCTGTGGGGTGTAGCCACCAAAGCCATGACCAGTGAAATCCGTTCGCATTGGTTGCAAAGGGGGCTGCTGCCCTGGGCCACTGGTTGACGATGGGGCTTGAAGAAAATTACCAGTATTGTAGGATGGGTACGTTCCATAATCACCCACCTGCGGGGGAAATTGTTGTGGTTGCTGCAAAGTTTGCTGAATAAATGATGGTTGGGCAAAGTTGGCTTGTTGGTACTGGCCTTGAGCCGTAGCCAATTGCTGTTGCTGTGCTTGCTGCATACCATCTGTGAAAATCATAGTTTGTTCGGTCTCAATTGAATCAAAGAAGTCAATTAGATCAGTTGCAACCTTTGGCTGCTGTTGCACGGGAACTTCTGCTGCCGCCTTTGTGGTTGCTTGAGGAACTTCCGCCGCAGCTTTGGGGATTGGAAAGGGCTGTTTGGAAGCACCTTCTGCATTTTGCGTGCTGGGTATGGAGGCAGAGCCCCCCCCATTTTGCTTTGCATCTTGTGCTGCTAGATATTGCCGCCTATTGATATCAAAGTCGGGGTCGTGAAGATACTCCTCCAGGGACTGCGTCAAGCTTGTCGGGGCATGTTTAAGATTTGGGATTTGCAAACGTGTTGAAGTCTCCAACCGGCGCGCAGTCTGAAGGTATTCTACCACATCTGCGGTCTGTTTTGTGAACGTTTTGTAAATCTCTAAAGCCCGCTCCGCGTCGTACCTAGACATTTCGAAATAGTGCTCTAACTTTGTCAGGAAGACCTTATAGAGTAATACATGAGGAACCATACCTAAAACATTGATTACACCTTCATTTACGACATGGAAGAAAACCAATAGATCCATCACCAACAGGCGAAAAGCCGTTAATGTAATCTCGTTATCTACTTCATTGTCGAGGAACTTCTCTGGATGGTTAGCTGGCTTTTGAAGGAGCAGGGGCCCGCTCGGATTGCGCCTACCGAACACCTGAGAAGACTCCGGATTTGCTGTTGTACACATTCGACCTCCCTCAACAAACCCTTCTCGATGCTCAATTTGCGCAGTCTTCCTTCCCCATTCCTCACATAGTCCGTCTTGACATCGCCATAGGCCCTTGCGCGCTCATGCAGATATTGTGAATAATGTCTGATGTTCCGTCCCTGTTCCTGTACTAATTGATTTATTTCCACATCAGCTCCAGATCGCCGAAATCGGAAGTTCACCTTGGAGGGGTGGTAGGCTGTGTGTCCTTCGGGGCGGGGTAGTGAGGTCGACGACGAACCATCTGTGTAGTGACTAACGGCTATCGTCCGGGGGTTTTTCCGCAGATACTTGAGGGTTACATCCTTTTCTCCCTCGCGTATCATGAGGTGGACAATGATCAGGGACTTGAAGACTATCTACCAGTCCGTCAGTCTGAGCTCCACCAGGGGTACTGGGCGAGCAATTTACCGTCCAGGTCTGGTCTTTCAAGCGATTGTTCAACGCCCGAAAGACCTCCGCGATTCCAGCTTCCCCCGCATGCGTTGCGATTAAGATATGCTCGACATACTTGGATTTGGGTGCAGCAAGCTGGCCGAGATACTGTCAGCACACGTTTGATCTCCAAAAGCTGCCCAGTTGCAGGGTTATGGGCGGGGGGGATTTCTCCATGAGGAAACGGAAGCCCCTCATCACAGGGCTGGGCTGCTAGAATGTGGATTGGCTCTCACCTTGATTTTCGTAGCTCCCTATTAATGTTACAGTTAGCGGACGTGCTAGGGAATTGGCGACACCTTGGAGGAGACGGGGGTATGGAGATGGAGATGCCCCCCTTACCTTTACAGACTTCTCGAACGACGATGCCATTTGCAAGCGGAGTGAGTGGATCACTACGTCAATGGAGAGATGTTGCTCGATGACCTTGAGATCGTAGCACCTGCCAGTTGTCAAGCTGCAGGTTCTCGGTACGGCAGCAGTCGGCCGGGTGCCGTTGCAACTGGGAAGGGATGGGCTCCGGATCTATCCCAGCGGAGAGTGGCGGGGGAGCGTGGCGTGCACAGCTCCGTCTCGGAGTATTGGTGATGGTTGACAGAGCTCTGGAGCCCTTGATAATGTTAATGTTTACCAGATGATTCTATGGTCGCGCTCGTGGAGTCTGCCTGCACAGCGATCGTGTATATAGATATCTACGAAAATGAATAGCCCAGGGAAAGTTGTTAAGGATGCCTGGTCGCAGCCACGACATGACACAGCTCCGGTCGCACCCTCAGCAATACTTGCACCTCCAAGGATCGGATTCTACAAAAGGTATGTACCACTGTAGCTTGCACTTTCACGACGGAGATCTGAGGGAGCAAAGGGCACCAGCCTGTTTCTGCAAGCCCAACACCTAAACATCTCCTAGTCTGGTTGTAACATCTCCAGTTGGATGATCTCACACACCGCTTTTTTCTGGTGAAGCACAATGTATTCAACAAAACTCTACCGTGTACATGCATCTATAGCACAACAGGGACCGCAACAGATGTGGCAGCGATGATTGATCTGAGAACCCTGGTAAACGGATTCCTATTGGTCGAGGAGGTGGAGAGTGGTGAACGAGATAAACAACGTGCTCCCCACCTCATCGGCCCGCCATGTTGCTGCTCATGGAGGACTTGTGGGGCATCATTTGGAAGTGATTGCCCCGGTCGCATCCACGGATATTTGATATGCCGCATAGATATACTGAGCCAGAGGACTTCTCTCCTAAACAGACTCCACCTGATCTGCGGTCTAATTAAGAGACGTCATAAGAAATCATAATCACATTACACATTAATTATCACAAAGCCGGAAGCGCGAGAATCAGCCCACATCTGAAAGGATTGGTATCTTGGTGAGTCAACTTTTCTATTCGTAGTACGGTAACCCGATCAAACAAAATGCAGCCGTTGCCAGTGGCAAGAACAGGCTTAGTGGCTGGGGCATATCCATTCCAGAGCTTCAAGGGTCAGAGATGCGTATAGCGTCCGATCGTTTAACAAGGTTGTTGTGCCCGAACGCCGATTTCATAGGTTACCTTGCCCATGGACGCAAACCAATCCTTATGCCAGGGACGAATCCCTAGAGAACAAGTTTGCGGCAAAGGCAAGGCATCCCGTATCATATGGTGCACGCTAAGCTTTCATCATCTGTGAAGGGTAGTCCGTCAGTATTGGTCGTATTTGGCTTGTGGAAGGGGGTACCCACGTGTAAAAACTTGGAAGGATGGGGAGGAGAAAAAAAAAGTTATGAGGGGAAGGTCCAAGGGCGTTATATACCCGTTGCCAAGCAAGATATGGGGTGCCTTAACATGAAATCTTGGCAAAGGTCAAGGCCGCAAAGATAATTCTGTGCCTGATTAGGATCTTCTGGTGATGAAGCTTCAGTCATTCCTCCTAAGCAGCCTCAACATCCACCTTTGGCCCCTGCAAGGCTGTCCCACGCTCACTCACGCCAAATGTACTCACGATTTGCATTGAGGAGCTGCAAAACATCCGCTCGGTCCTGTGTCTCCAGACAGGCGGTCAACGGTCGTCTGCTCCGCCCGCAGCAAACAAGAGGAATAAGAATTAAAAAATTTTTTGTCCAAGACGATTTCAGCGAGCCAGCAAAGATTATAGACCTCGACCGAAGCTATGATTTACTTGTGGCGGAGACAGTGACAGATCTGAACCAGCAGGATGCCCCGCCTCTTGCTGGAGATGAGATGCCGCCGCATGAGCCTTCAAAATGGGATTTGATTAAACAGAAGTGTGACTATACCCTCTCCGCTGGGTTGGCATGACATGTGGACTGATTGATGGCATGTCGCTTAGTTTATTTTCCACCGGCAACGGCGGCTCTTACAGAGCTGGACAGGTCAGCATTAGACAAGAGAGTGACCGTTCATGGCTATATCTGCAATGTTAGGGTGGTCAGGCAAATGGTCTTCGCTAACTTGGTAGACTTTTCTGGCGGACCTTCCGTCCAGGTTGTCTCCTTCCTACCAAAGAAGGATCCTCAACCAGCCGCAGAAGCTCTTCATACACAGCTCGCCTCTCTGAAGCAGTGGACACCTGTGGCATTGGATGGGACTCTTGTGGCGAGAGCTGTTATGCCTGATAAAGATAAAGGAAAAAGACTGGGCAATCTGGGCATAGAGCTAGTGCCGCAAAGGATTCACGTTCTCAATAGCATCTCGGATGACCTTATGTTCACCAGGGACTCAACGTTTGGCCCCGAGGATAGGCATCTGCAGATTCGATCCGATTCTAGATTACGGCGAGCTCTTTGGAGCCGTGCCCAAATCGCTTCAATTTGTCGATCAGAATTAGAAAAGCATGGATTCCTAGAGGTGGAGACCCCCATCTTATTCAAATCAACTCCAGAAGGCGCCAGAGAATTTTTAGTACCCACGAGACAGAAAGGCCTTATGTATGCTCTCCCTCAGAGCCCTCAGCAATATAAACAAATCTTAATGGCCTCAGGAGTACGGCGTTACTTCCAATTCGCCAAGTGCTTCAGGGATGAGGATCTAAGAGCAGATCGCCAGCCCGAATTCACGCAGGTAATGGCCCTGCGAGGCTATAGTTTAAGCAAACCGCTGATATGACTGTGGATAGCTTGACCTTGAAATGTCATTTGCAGGTGCAAATGATGTGATGACGATTATGGAGGCCTTAGTTAAACGGATATGGCGGGACAGGAGAGGCGAACTCTCAGAGAATCTTAAGTTTCCGTTGAGGAGACTTTCATATGACACCGCAATCAGTACTTATGGAAGCGATAAACCTGACCTACGGTTTGATCATTCCAGGGTAAGTCACTCGCGCCTCACAAACGAATAAAATATTGACCTGTACCATCAACTAGATACGTGATGTGACAATCATCTTACCACATCTTCAAAATAGCGACCCAAGCCTCATCGTCGAAGCTTTTGCATTGAAGATGAAAACCCTCTTAAAGCCACCTCACTACTTCCTCGATGCGGTAATGGGCTTATTTGGTGATGTATTCTCCAGGGCAGAGCTACAAACGAAGGAGGGAGACCAACCGGTTATTGCATTTGTAGGCAATAGTGATATTGCTCGGAACACTGAGTTACTTCAGCGAGCCGAATTTGATACCCGCGGACAGGTGTCAAGGTTCTTATCCGCTCGGGATGATGAAATCGTTGTTATTCAAGCCAGGCCTAGGATAGCAAATGTATGTTGTCGCTTCACTCCTCTCCGCTATCGAAAGTTTCATATTCACTGAAGCACTTTGTAGGGCGGAAACACACATCTAGGGCTGATCCGAGACGCGCTGCTCAAGGAAGGCTATGCTCGGCAAATTGTTTCTCGCGCTGCAGTGGACGAGATTGTTTGGATCACAGACTTCCCACTATTTAAGCTGGATTCTGAATCGGAACCAGGGCAGGGTGGTGAGTCGGGCCTGTCATCGACTCACCATCCATTCACTGCTCCTCGTATGGAGGATATTCCACTCTTGGAGACAGATCCGTTGAAAGTCAAGGCAGAGCATTTTGATCTTGTTGTGAATGGAGTGGAGGTTGGAGGCGGAAGTGCACGTATTCATGATGCGGGGCTGCAGAAGTACATATTGGAAGATATCATTCAGGTCTGATACCCCCTTGTCCGCGATTTGGTTTGACATAGGTTGGCTGAAACGTAACTTGTTTAGGTCCCTAAACAGCGACTTCGGCAGTTCGAGCATTTGTTGAAAGTACTTGCCAGTGGGTGCCCCCCACACGCTGGTATGGCACTGGGGTATGACCGATTGATTGCTCTTCTTAACGGAATGGATTCTGTGCGGGATGTTATTGCCTTTCCAAAGAATGGCAAAGGTGCTGATCCCCTGATTGGAAGTCCGGGGCCGGTTGGAGATAAAGACTTGCAAGGATACTACCTCAAGCAAGTATGAACGCACCGAACCGGTTCTCTCGTGTTTTTGTATTCTCATTTCTGTAATCTGTATTATATTAGGGCGCATAGATCTTCCCTACTTCCTTCTTGTATATTCGATTTTTAGAGTTGGTAAAGCATTTGCAGTGGATGAGTGGTAAAAATATGCCAAAGCATACTTGGCAGTCTCGGAACTACTAATACAGTCTTCCAAAGCAAAGATCTTGGGTTTTAGGGAAGGTGCATCAGTTCACATTCGTTAAGGTTTCATTCTCGTTGGTTTCGGTATTTTTAGGTAATGATGGGCTCTGTGTATGACCCATCCTGTTTACGTCCTGGTGTCAACTGTCAACGACCTAGATGAGGGTAATTATGTGGCTAAGAAAGTAGCCCAAACAGTCTGGGCGGGCAAGAATCCCTGTCGCGGGCCCTCGTGACAAGCCAGCTTAATTGAAAAAACGCGTAGGGCCCGTGCGATACCTACTTATCAACGGGGATACCCGCACCCTCGTTCACCCCAGCTCCACAGCATTCTTTAGGCAATTGGCTTTCTTCCCTTTGACGTTTTCCAAAAAAATTGCTCCATAGACCACACCAAATAACACACACAAAGCAGTCATGGGCAAAGATGACAATCCATTCCGGACTCCTGTGTCCAACAGGAGGAATACCCACGAGATGCAGTCCACTGGAGCAAAACAGAGGAGTTTGTTAAGCTTCTTCCCCAAATTGAACGTGTCAACGCCGAAAAAGAGTGATGAGGATGAGAAGGAGAACAAGAATGCCCTTGGCACAAGTGTAAAAGAGGAAGATGACGAAGAAATAGAGCTCCCGAAGCCAATTGCTGCGAAAAAGAGCTCTATCAGTACTATGCAATCTTCCACTTCTGGCATCTTTTCAAGCGATGCTCCATCCCCCGAGGAGCAGGATACCCCATTCGCGGCTAAATCCAAGGGGAGACTACGTCGCTGGGGTGAGATGGAGCCTTCATCTCCTCCTCTGGCCCCCAGCTCACCAACCGGTGAGAGAGGCTCAAAGAGAGTAACTTATGCAGAGTCTAGTGGATCTGAAGCAGATACTCCAAGGGCTAAGGGGCGGGCAACCAAGAGGAGGAAAACGACAGCTATGGAAAGTGAGGATGAATATGCCGGAGGTAATGCAACAGACGGTATCGACGATGGTAAATATAGCTCCAAACTGGATTTGGGCTTTGAGACTAATTTAGAGACAGAAATGGATGATTTCATTGTCCCTGACGAAGAAGATTCGGATGCTCCTATCGCAAAGTCAAAAAAGAAAGCACCGAAAGCTACCCCTGCCCCTCCTAAAACCACCTCAACGTCGACTTCGCGGTTTTCCTTCAATGCCAGCGGCGGGAACGGAACTTCAACTTCCTCCAAGACACCAGTGAAGACTCCTTTGAAGTCTACTCCTGCTCCTAGCTCTAGTGCCGCTAGCAAGCCGTTTGGGAAAGGGAAGGAAGAGGTTCGCCATCCATGGCTAGCTAATGTCAAGGATGCAGATGGGAACCCTCCAGATCATCCGGATTATGACCCCAGGACATTATATATACCACCTTATGCCTGGAACAAATTCACGCCTTTCGAAAAGCAATACTGGGAAATCAAGTGCAAAAACTATGATACTATCGTCTTCTTTAGGAAGGGGAAGTTTTATGAGATATTTGAAAATGACGCTAGTGAGTATTAGCCGTTGGGAACTTGGTGGGAAATGCTAATGAGATTAGATGTCGGTAATCAGGAGTTCGATCTGAAGATGACCGCGAGAGTAAATATGAGCATGGTGGGTGTACCAGAATATGCATTCGGCATGTGGGCAGCACAGTTCATTGCCAGAGGATATAAAGTAGCTAGGGTGGATCAAGTGGAGAGTGCACTAGGAAAGGAAATGCGAGAAAAGGCCGGTGGAAAGGCCGACGCTATCATTAAGAGAGAGTTGAGCTGCATCTTGACCGGGGGGACATTGGTAGATGAGGGGATGCTACAAGATGAGATGAGTGTCTATTGTGTCTCAATTAAGGTATGAATCACCTTGCGTGTAATATATGGCAGTCAGTACTGATTACTCCTTCAGGAAGCCGTAAATGAAGAAGGATGCCCCTGCTTCGGTATCGCTTTTGTCGATACAGCTACAGGTGCTTTTCAACTCACCGAGTTTGAGGACGACTTAGAATTCACCAAGTTTGAGACATTCGTAGCACAGATACGCCCTAGGGAGTTGGTTCTGGGGAAGAATAATATTTCCATGAAAGCCACTCGGATCTTGAAAACCAACACTGCCCTCACAACCATTTGGAACAAACTAGCGCCTGGCAAAGAATTCTGGGAGGCGAGAACGACAATCCGGGAAATCATATCTGCAGAGTATTTCTCCAAGGATGAGCCTGAGGATATGGATAAGTGGCCAAAAGTTCTGGTAGATTCACAGGATAAGGAATTGGTTCTTTCTGCTTTAGGTGGTTTGTTAAGCTATTTGCAACATTTGAAGATTGATAAGGACTTGGTGAGCATTGGAAATTTCGCGTGGTATGATCCGATTAGGAAAGCTACCAGCTTGGTCCTTGATGGGCAAACTTTACAAAACCTTGAGGTTCGTCTCCGCGTTTACCCTGAACTCACTGCATGGTCTAATAGCATTCTAGATATTTGCCAACTCCTTTGATGGAAGTACTGATGGTACCTTGTTCACTCTGCTCAATCGCTGCATCACACCATTCGGTAAACGTATGTTCCGTCAATGGCTGTGTCACCCTCTAGCGGATCCCAAAAAGATCAACGCAAGGCTCGATGCGGTCGATGCCCTCTTAGCAGACGAGACCTTCCGCGAAACCTTTGTCTTGCAACTCAGTAAACTACCTGATCTTGAACGTCTCATTAGTCGTATTCATGCGGGAAGTTGTAGTCCAAAGGACTTTGTTCGTGTTATAGAGGGGTTTGAACAGATTCGAGATGCTATGGCAGAACTTTCGGCCCATGGTGAAGGGGATGATTTGACTGGGCAGCTTGTATCGAGTTTACCGGATTTAGCTGGACATTTGGAGCCTTGGGAGACCGCCTTCGATAAGGAGAAGGCAAAGAGGGATGGTGTTTTGGTGCCGGAGAGGGGCGTAGAAGAGGAGTTTGATCAGAGTCAGGATACGGTCGAGGGGGTTATGGAACAACTATCTGATTACTTGAAGACGTATCAGAAAGATTTTAAGTGAGTTGCCCTGCATCTATATCAGTGGGCACAGCACAGACACTAAAGCTTTCTTAGGTGCAAGGAAATCGTCTTCCGAGATGTAGGCAAGGAGCTATACCTTGTCGAGATACCTGTGAAGATCAAAGGCGTTCCGAAAAGTTGGCCTCAAATGTCTGCTACTGCAAAGGTGAAGCGGTACTGGCCTCCCGAAATTAAGCGACTGGTGCGATCCCTCCGGGAAGCCCAAGAAACCCACAGTCAGATTGTGAAAAGCGTGCGGGGGAAATTCTGCGCTAGGTTCGATAACGATTATAGCATCTGGCTGCAGACAATAAGGATTGTCGCCCAGCTAGATTGCTTGATTAGCCTTAGCAAAGCATCTGTTGCCTTGGGAGAACCGCGTTGCAGACCGACGTTTGTGGAGGGTGAGAACGAGAGGAGTGTGATCCATTTTGAGGAGTTGAGACATCCGTGTATGTTGCCGACGATTGGGGAGTTTATTCCGAATGATATTCATCTTGGGGGGGACTCGGGAAAGATTACACTTCTTACGGGAGCGAACGCTGCGGGGAAGTCGACGGTGCTGAGGATGGTAAGATTCTTCTCATGAATCCCTGGTGTGGATCTCGACTGATATTTTCCACGTAATAGTCCTGCGTTGCAGTCATCATGGCTCAACTCGGCTGCTATGTTCCTGCACAATCAGCCCACCTTACCCCTGTAGACCGAATCATGTCTCGCCTCGGCGCAAACGACAACATCTTTGCCTCACAATCGACCTTCTTCGTCGAGCTCGCCGAAACAAAAAAGATCCTCTCCGAGGCAACCTGTAGATCCCTCGTAATCCTCGATGAACTCGGACGTGGCACATCCTCCTACGACGGTGTAGCCGTCGCACAATCCGTCCTCCACCATATCGCCACGCATATCGGTTGCGTGGGGTTCTTCGCTACTCACTACCACTCCCTCGCGACTGAATTCGGACAGTATCACCCTGAGATTAAATGTGGACGTATGAAAATCGAGGTGGATGAGGTGGAGAAGAGAGTTACGTTTCTGTATAAGCTTGAGGAAGGGATCGCGGAGGGGAGCTTTGGGATGCATTGTGCGAGTATGTGTGGGATTCCGAGGAAGATTGTCAATAGAGCGGAGGAGGCGGCGAGGATGTTTGAACATACAAGTAGGTTGAAGGAGAGGTTGGAGAGCAAGGAGGTTTCGGTGCCGTTGGGGGTGCAGAGTGATTTTGCGTGGTTGGTTAGAGGGGAAGTAGGGGTAGGTGAGGACGCGTTGGGATTGTTGATGAAGGCGATTGAGGCGTTGTAAATGGAGGGAGGGGCTGGGGAGTTATATATCGTGTTGTGTTTTTTGTTGATGTTGGAAATGTATGGCTGATATATCACTTTCTAATTTTGTTGCGCTTGCATTTGTTTTGGGGAGGCTTCGTTATATCTTTTATTTTTATTTTTATTTTTATCTTCTCATGAAGCGCGAGCTTTACAGCATATGAAAGCTAGGAACGACATAGTTACGACGATATATATATATATATATATATTTATATTTAGATGACTGTTAATGAATGAAGAAATTTAGAGCGAAAAGTTGATTTTCCCATGAAACATGGTCATTCTTGCGCTTCTATACATCCTACATCCCCCTCACTAGGGCCGCATATTCATAATGAGTATTTAGAATAAAAATCCAAAAAATATTACATGTAGGAGGAGAGGAGAGGAGAGGAGAGGAGAGGAGAGAAAGTGCCAGGCATGTATTTCAGGGTAAGACGAACGGGTGTTTATCGTTCAGGGTAATGTCTAGGTCCTTCAAGCGTTCAATTTCCGCCATATTCTCCTCCTATACACACACCCTCACACCACTTTTCAAAAGTATGCCAATTCAATCGTTTTTTTTTTAATATTTGTCTGTTGACATGCCCCTTGGCGGTCATATGTAAAGTACTTGATGTATATGTTTAGATGGTGGAATGACTCAAAAGACCCATCAATTACTTGAAATCACGAGTACATTACATTGCCAAAATCTCCCCCCCTCCCCCCCTCCCCCCCCAACCCTCGTCCAAGTTGCGAGCTCCTTTGCTCTGAGTATTAACTAATAGTTATTTCATCTTCCAAGTAATTTCCATTCCCCCGACTAAGTAAAAACTCCATAAAAACATACACATGGCCATATAAATAAGTTCAAAAGTTACGCCGCAGTGATAAATGCCCTTAAAGAATTGATAAGTTCTCCGCCATTCTTCCTTAATAAATCTGTAGCCTTGGGTTTTGGGAGGTCTAGGTGCTCCATCTAACATTATCCCATACAGCCATCAGCCATCTATATCCACCGCCCCCTGAATAGGGGAAGAAAAGAGAGAGAGAGAGAGAGAAGAGAGAGAGAGAAGAGAGAGAGAGAAGAGAGAGAGAGAGAAAGAGAGAGAGTGTGTGTGTCTTACGATAAACGCAACGTCCTCAGCTTTAACTTTGACTGCGACAGTGGGCCTGGAGGAAGGCGCTGGAGCGGGTTTAGAGGTGATTGAACCGAGTGCGGCACCTAGTGCGGAGGGGTCGCTGCTGCTGCTGGGGGCGTCGTCCGTGGAGGAAACCTTGCTTGTGGATTCCATGGAAGAGAGGGCCTTGTGGCGTTTGAGGTCTTCGGCGTTAGTGGGGAGGGGAGGGG
>Ga0307511_10003506_pt1 | contig 16125 bp, 23 predicted proteins | sample 13_EM_MG_FD_200266 | JGI IMG/M metagenome (GOLD analysis project Ga0307511, IMG submission 200266) | Populus trichocarpa ectomycorrhiza microbial communities from riparian zone in the Pacific Northwest, United States - 13_EM | ecosystem: Host-associated > Plants > Roots > Unclassified | place... | reverse complement strand
TATATATATATATATATTTTATAACCTCAATTTGAAAAACATTTTTTTAACCAAACACATTAAACTATTTTTTGTTCAACTTCAATTTCAACCATAGTTTTAACCAAATATATATTTTTCCAAACCAACCTCAACTAAAAGTACTTTTTATAAAACAACTTTTTTGAAAACACAACTATAACAACAACCTCAATACCAAACACACTCTTAGTAGAGCACCCAGCCTTTCATTTTTTTTTTAATTTATTATCTATTCTTGGCCTACAATTTTTTTTTCAGCACATTGAAATATTAAAAAATAATATAAATTATATTTTAAAACCTAACCGTTTAATTTATTGAATTTAGATGGTTCTTTACAAAATAAATCTAATTATCAATTAAATTCAACAACTGAATTAATATATATTTAATATTACAGCAGCTTTTACTTTTATAGTTTTGAAAATAAATTTTAAAAAAATTATTTTTCTCGAGTAAAGTTTTAATATAAATTTTTCATTAAAAACCATGCAAAATTATAGTGTATTAATTAATAACATATTTTTAAAATCATATTTATAATAAAACACACTTTCAACCATGCTTCTAAATATAACCTTAATTATCAACTTAAAAGTTGTACCAATAAACAAATAAATTTTAGCTAAAATAATATTAATATTAATGTCTTTTCTTTCAAAAAGCTGTGAACTTTTTCTTTATAATAAAAAAAAGCTAAAAATATCCACCCATATTAAAGTTCTGTTTGTGTTTTAAGAAAATTCCACCCATATTATAAAAATCTATCAAATCATGCTTTTGAAAACTTTAAAAAAATATTTTAGCTTCAAATTATTATTTTATATTTTTTAGATGGTTTTAATATTCTAATATCAAAAATAAATTTTTAAAAATAAAAAATATATAAAAAATAAAAAAATATATAAAAATTAACATCTATGGCATTCCGAACACTCCCTTCAAAGCAGGAAGCAATAAACTATTCTGAAGACTCCTCAAGAATTTGTGCATCTTAGAGCCATCAATGGTCATGGAATAATCAAAGAAACAATACAGCGTGTGAGAAATGAAATCTGTTTCTTTATCTTATTGTCTTTACGTGAAAGGAAAAGGGGATCACTCAAGGTTTTGCTTAATCCTCGTACGTACACGTGGCCACACAAGGAGGACTGATGCCAAAATCAAATCAGGTGGCTTGACTTGCAAGCTTTACAATTAGACTAGAAGGGCCTGCTAGCTTTATCCATTTATATAGGGTCCCATTCTTGTATCATAAATCTCCCTGTTAAGGCTGTAAGATAGGACTCCTGCACCTCACATCATCATGGAGATGACCGATGGAGCAGGTGTTCTGACCCAAAAGAATGATTATTCAGTGTGGGCGATTCCACCTGAAGATGTGAGAGAAAGGCTGAAGAAGTTGATGGGGGGTCTTAGATCAGAGTTCGGTGGGCCTGAGATATTCCAGCCACATATAACTGTTGTCGGTGCTATGAGCTTAACGGAGCAGGAAGCTTTGGAGAAGTTCAGGTCAGCTTGTGAAGGGCTCAAGCCTTATCATGCGAAGGCTGATAGTGTAGTTGCCGGGGCTTTTCCTTCTCAGTGCCTTTATTTGCTCTTTCAGTCAACGCCTGAGGTGGGTCTTTAAACATTCTTTAGAGTTTGATGGCAATGTTAATGCTCTTTTTCTTGATACTGTCCTCTCGATCTGATCTTGTTTTAGATGCATTAAGGTTCACATCCCTGTTTGCTCATAATTTCTTTAACCCTTCCAGGTCATGGATGCCAGTGCACACTGCTGTAGGCATTTTGGATACAAGAGGTCTAATCGTAAGTGTTCTTCACTTTCAATTGTACAACTTACAGTCATGACGTAAGAAAAAGGAAAGCTTGTATAGATGATCATGTTTTTCTACGTATATTTGATTATCCTTGTAGAGTACATGCCCCGTCTTAGCCTTCTTTACGGGACTCTAACAAAAGAAGAGAAGAAGAAGGCTCAAGAAAAAGCTTATCTTCTTGATGAGAGCATCAATGGCATGAACTTCCAGGTAAGTCGCCTGGCTTTGTGGATAACAGACCGTGAAGACAAAGGAAATTTGGAAACGTGGAAGCTGATTGCTGAGTGCAGCCTTAGCCCCAACTAGTTCTTCAATTCTTCTTTCTCAAGGCATAGAGTTAGAATAAGACATACCACCAAGTGCTCTTCAGCTGTATGAGCACTTGGTTGGGTATGCAAATTTATTACCAGTGGACTTAGCTGGGCAGGAAATTTGCTTTTTTATGTACTAGAAAGCTATATATCATGACTTTAATGAATACAGTATAGATTTATTCAGCAATCAGTGTATCCATCATCGATGTTGTATCAGTGTGAATAAATGAATCTAACATCACTAATTTCATTCGGCCAAAGCATCCAAACATGATGAATTATGATTATTTATATATAAATTGGAGGATGCAGCAACAGTTTGGATCATATCGTGAGGCTCCACGCGTAATATGCAATTTCCCGATCATATTTGACAATCTGGATTGATTAGCAAACCAAACTGCAGTGTGTATAATGCAGAAGAATCAAATTTCAAATGTTCGAACTCCGAGCGAACTTCACCAAAATCATCTTCTCCAACAGCACCAAATAGCACAGTTTTTGCTCCAAACCTTGCTGCCAATCTAACTAATTCAGATTGTTCTGGCCAGATTAACTTGTATTGTTCACTCTGAAAGTGGTATGCATGGACAGTTGAGTTCAGCAAAGCTATTTATGCTGCAGTGAACTCACTCTAGAAGATCAAGAATGAATGGCAGCCACCAGCCGCATTTACACTGCCACTAACCATCATCATTCACACTTCAAACTTTATAAATAGACATCTAGCTTATGATTATTAATTTTGTGTGGAAAATAAAAAGAGAAATACTAGAGAGAAAAAGAGGGTGAGAGCATGAGTTTTTTTTCTTTAATATATGTAAAATTATTTTTTTTAATAAAAAAGAGAGAGAGCTTGTTTTATCTCATCTGAGTGTTTCTAAGCCACCGTCAATATTTTCTCTTATTAACAATTGATATCAGAGCCTAATTTGTCAAAAAACATAGGTGTTTTTAAGATACATCTGAATTTTCATAGTTGTTCAAAACACAATTTGATCATTCCATGATGTAGGGTTCTTCATTACGAACCTAACGATGCAAATACCATCCCTATTAGAGCCCGCGGTGAACCACACATGCAACCTGAAGATTCTGCTATGTTCATCATGCGCAGTCCATACGTTACACGGAAGAAGACGAGTGGAGTTCACGCGCTAAACCATAATCAAGTTGAGTCGCGTCGCCTAATTCGGGCCTTCAAGCCATCTAGTCGAGCTTATAGTTGAGTTGATTCGCCAATTAGAGACTATTCCTGGATCAATACCAATGAACCGTCCTAAGTCCAAAATCATTTTTTTGACTAGTTCCACCCAGTTTTGACCCATTTCTAATCGAGTCAGATCGATTCTGTACTATTTGGACCAAAAAGATTTGAATCCAAACTTTACGAGGTGAGTTTGAATCATTGCAAATGAAGTCCTCAAAATCTATTTTTGATTATCATACAAGAATTATGGTGATAGTCAATCAGATGAGAAGAAATGAAAAAGCCCTTACATATACTCGAATTACTGAGAAAATCTTGAGATCCCTAGATCCAAGATTTGATTATGTTGTTGTGGCTATTAAAGAGTCCAAAGAATTGGACAAGTTAATAGCGAATTAGCTTCTAGGTTTTTTGCAAGCTCATGAACATAAGATTATGAAAAGAAGTAGGGATAAATCAATAAAGTATGCCTTGAAATCAAAATTATCCCTCAAAGAAGACAAATACGAACAAGAAAGGACTTCAACAAATGGATATACCATTAGAGGAAGAGGTTAACAAGGACGATGATGACTTCAATGATCTCAAGGAAGAAGATCTTGGAATACTTCAGAGGTAGAGGTGGTAGAAACACCAATAGAGGAGAACGAGGTCAGCAAGCATATACTTTTAGAGGAATAAGAGGTACTTACAATAAACATGACAAAAAGAATATTTAGTGTTATAGATGCAATTAGTTTGGGCATTGTAGCACTGAATGCAAAAAAAAAAGCTCCATCAAAGGTACATGACAAGCTAATTATGCAGAGAAAAAGAACACTATAAGAGGTCTTACTACATTATTTGTCCAACAATGATTAGGTGAGAACTAGTAGGATGTCTGGTATCTAGATTATAGAGCCAATAATCACATATGTGGACAACAAGAGCTGTTTGTTGATCTAGATGAGACTGTGCAAGGACAAATTACTTTTAAAGACACTTTAAAAGTTCTAGTAGAAAGTAAAGACAACATCCCAATCAAGTAAGAATGGAGGTCATAACTACATCGCAGATGTTTACTATATTTTAGTCATAAAGCACAAAATGTTGAGTTTAGGCCAACTTCTAGAGAAAAGTTATACTCTCTACATGAAGGATTATCATCTTACAGTCAAGAATGACAATGAGAGATTAATTGTCTATGTGAAAATGTCCAAAAATAGGATGTTTCCTTTAAACATTCAATATGATACAACAAAGTGTTTGCGAGTCGTCACCAACAATGAAATATGGTCTTGGAATCTAAGACTTGAACATCTAAATTTTACAAGTTTGAAGATGCTAGCAAGCAAGAAAATAGTCAAAGACATGCCTTATATTGATCATCCAAAGAAAGCATGTGAGAGTTCCTCAGCAAGCATCATGAAACTAGTTTTGCCAAAGAGGTCAATTGAAAAGTAAAGAAACCAGTGGAGTTAATGCACACTGACGTGTATGGTCCTATAAAGCTAATGTTAACGAGACATAATAAATACTTCCTCACTTTCATTGATGACTATAACAGTTTGATATGGGTATACTTTCTAAAGAGAATGTCAAAAGTGTTAATATTTTTAAAGAGTATAAAGCAATTGTTGAAAAACAGAGTGGTTATAACATCAGAAACTTGAGATCTAATCAAGGTGGAGAATATACATCAAATTACTCTAAAGTTTTATGTAAACATCAAGGCATTAGACAACACTAACCTATACACCACAACTGAATGGTGTTGTTGAGATAAATAATCGAATTATTCTTGATATGGCAAGATGCCTACTCAAAGCAAAGAAATTGCCCAAACAATATTGGGCCGGAATTATATCATGTGTAATGTATCTTTTGTCAATGCCCAATCAGAAGTCTGTAAGTTGTCTCTCTAGAAAAATAATGAAGTGGTCACAAACCAAGTGGTACTCATCTTCGAGTCTTTTTTCATGTGGCTTATGCAAAGATCCAGAGGCAAGAATGACCAAACGTGATGATAAAAATGAGAAATGCATCTTTGTCAGATATGGTGATAGAAAGATGGGATACAAGTTGTATAATCTCATCACAAAAAAGGTCATTATGAGTAGAGATGTTATCTTTAAAAAAGATATAACTTGGCAATGAAATGATGATCAAGAATAAATCAAATGGATCGGTACTGATATGATCCTTGAAGATAAAGAAAAAGTATCAACAATACTTACAAAAAGTCTGATAGTATCAGCAGATGAGCCATAAACTTTGGTACACATATTTCTTGTATTCAATAAAAAAACACATTAATATTAGGATCACCACCACTACCACCATCAGCATCCTCATTAGAAGAACCAAAAAGGATGAGAAACTTGGAAGATTTGTATGATGCCACTAAATTCATTAAAGATACGAATATGTTTTGTTTCTTCGTAGACAGTTACTCATTTAGTTTCAATGAAGCTAACAAAAAAGAAATGGATAGAAGCAATAGATGGAGAAATACATGCTATTGAAAAGAATGACACCTAGAAGTTGTCTGGTCTACCAGAAGGTAAGAAAAAAATTGGCGTCAAATAGGTTTATAAGACAAAAAAGAATGCAAAGTACAAAGTACAAAGGTACAAAACAAGATTAGTGGTAAAAGACTACAAGCAGCGAAAAGGTATTGATTATAGAGAAGTATTTACTCATATAGCCTGGCTAGATACAACCAGACTAATAATCTCACTAGCTGCATAATATAAATGGAAGATTTATCAACTTGATGTGAAGCCAACATTTCTAATGGCTTCTTAGAAGAAGAGATCTATGTTAAACAACAACTTGAATATATTGAAGCTAGTAATGAAGATAAAGTATACAAGTTGAAGAAAGCCGTATATAGCTTGAAGCAAGCTATGCATGCTTGAAATACCAGAATTGACAGGTATTTCCAAAAAAAATAAATTTAAAAAGTGTCCATATGAACACGCAATGTATATGAAGAAAACATTTGATGGAAGCACACTATTTACATGCTTATATGTCGATGATCTGATTTTCACCGGCAATAATCTTACCATGTTTAAAGATTTTAAAAAACATATGGTATAAGAGTTTGAGATGACAAACATTGGTATGATGATACACTTTCTTGACCTAGAAGTGATACATAAAGAAGATGAGATTTTTTGTATCCTAAAGTGGTTATGCCAAAGACATTCTTAAAAAGTTCAAGATGAAAAACTGCAATCTGGTATTAACTCGAGTTGAGAGTGGATTGGAATCGAGGAAGAGTAAAGTATGAAATGTTGATCTAACCTACTTTAAAAGCTTAGTAGAAAGCTTGAGGTACTTGACATGTACCAAACTAGATATACTATATGGAGTAAGACTTATCAGCAAATATATAGAGACACTAGATTAGTCTCACTTGAATGTAGCCAAAAGAATTCTCTGTTTCATCAAAAGAATGATGAATGAAGGTATGTTCTATACTTCAAGTAAAAACTTCAACCTTACTAGCTACTCCAATAATGATTAGGGTAGAGAACTGGATGAAATGAAAAGCATAACATAATTTATCTTTTTTATGGAAGATACATCTTTCATATGGTCATCCAAGAAGCAATTGATAATGATGTTATAAAGTTATGAAGCCGAGTATGTTGCTACCAACTCAGTTGTGTGCTATTTAATATCGTTAAGGAATATGTTGAAGCATTTGGGATTTCCTTAACAAAATCATATGAATATTTATATTGATAATCGGTTAGCGATTGTATTGGCAAAAAACCCATTGTATCATGAAAGAAGTAACAACATCAATACACGTCATTATTTTATCCGAGAGCATAAGAAGAACAAATAAGTTGAATTGATATCTTGCAAAATAAATGATTAAGTCACAAATATTTTTACAAATCCATTGAAGCGTGAGGCATTTACCATATTGAAGTTCATGCTTGGAATAACATCCCTCGATTGAGTTTAAGGCATGGAATTTGTTGTAGTAAACTCACTCTAAAAGGTCAAGAATGACAACCACCAATCATTAACTAACAGCTACCAGCCGCCTTCACACTACCATTAACCACCATCATTCACACTTAAAACTTTGATTTTTTCATGTTGTCATTTTGTGTATAAATAGGCAGCTAGCTTATGGTTACTTTGTGTGGAAAATAAAGAGAAAAACACTAGAAAGAAGAAAAGGATGAGAGTTTGAGATTGTTTTTTTCAATATATATAAGATTGTGTTTTTTATATAAAATAACTTGTTTTATCTTCCTTAAGTGTTTCTAAGCCACTATTGGTAGTTTCTCCCACTAACAATTTAAACACTTTAAATATAAAATAAATTTCATCCTCAATTTCACATGATATATAGAAATCACTCCAAAGGAAACTATAGTAACATGTGATTATCAATGTACAAAATTGGTCTCTTCGAAGGAATTCCTTTAAATCCCTTCACAATATTCCCGTGTTCTAAAGTTAACAATATTGCAGGGCTTGTAACAATCATAAGCAACCTAAAACATGATAGTTATGAGAATAATTTGATTCCACCATATTTAGCTTTGGCTTTGGGTACTCACCACCGGTTACGGTGACAACTAAAGTATATCTTCTCTGATAAGGATATAAATAACATCGCTAGGAAACATAAATTATATCTCGGCTATAAATTGGCTAAGTTACAAGAATTTTGTTCTTGTCCTAGTGATAGGAAATATTGATGGTATTTTTAAGACAGTAAAAAGGCTATCTACTTGATTCACATATTTTTATTTTAAATTCTGAAGGGATTGGAAGTGTCAAAAAATTATCTCAACCTAAATGTTTAACCATCTCTGGGTTACATCAAATTGTCTAGGGATGATGCTATTTGGACCACGTCAATAGCTATCCACTATTTAGGAAGACAAACCTATTTTTATTTTGAGAACAAGTGCAACTATTTTATTTTGAGAATAAATCCCACTTTAGCTGAGAATTGATTCAAGAAAAAACAAGACAGATCTTTTCTCTTTGAATCCATGTGGGTTAGGGAAGAAGGTTGTGAGGAAACAACGATGAAGGTGTGTGGCAAAATCATCCTAGATCATATATATCAGCTTCTACTTCCCGGATTTTAGCTTCTTGCTTGCGGTGCAGAGTTAAAAGAATGGAATAAGAGTACTTTTGGCAACATTGCTAGACATATTTGTGATTTAAAGAAGAGTCTGGAGGATTTGCAGTAACTATCACAATCAGAATATAATGTACTTAAACAGAAAAACATTGAGAGGGAATTTAGAGGATTTATTGCGAAAAGAGGAGATGATATGTTCAAGGGTGGAGGTATTTAAAAGGCTAAGGTGGGTTGTAGCCCAGGTGGGAAAAAAATCATAAAAATCCACAGTTACTAAAGAAGCATACTTTCAAGAACAAAAGCTAGGAAATAAAATATCCATTAAGTTCGGTTTTAGCAGACCAAAAAGCAAATGAAGTTCTATCATATTTTTTATAGACCACTAAATTATTTTTATAATTATTTTTAACAAAAATTTCAACTATCTTGCCTAGTAAACTTTTTTTTAAAAAAAAAACAACTTAATTTTTTCCCATACTTAGTATAGCTTAATTTGTTTTCTTCATATTAACATAGTTGAAGTGGTTGCGCAAATCTAATCCACGCACCTTGAGACTCACATATATCAAATATAAAATTGAGGGACCAAATGAATATATATACATAAAAAAAAGATTTTTATTTTTTTGACATGTGAGACCTATGTCTCAAGTTGAGAGATAGTTAGACTTATGCTATTGATGATATATATAGTAAACTATTAAAAATACCAAATAACCCTTCAATAATTAATTTAATGATAAGTTGCCACTATGTAGTTCTTTAACTAGATTTTCACCCTAATATGTCATGAGTTGGATTTTTTTTTTTCTGACCTTTAAAAATTATAATAATATTTGAAAGTAAAAAACTCAATGCACTTTTAAAATATTGAATTAATGATATATTTATTTTAAAAAATAATTGAGACGGCAATATACTGGATCGACCTGGACTAAACATGGTTAACTTGTGAAACTCGCGATTCGGAGCACGAGACCGTGAAAACCCCATGGAACCCAAATTGAAATAAAATAAAGAGCTCAATTTCAATCAACCAAATATTAAAAGCTGAAAATGAAAAAAAAAATTATTCAATTAAAAAAAGCAACTAGATTTAACAAAGAATGAGAAATAAAAAAACCTGAGATAACCACGATTATTTTTAAAATTATTAAAAAATCCTATAAAAAACAAATAAATTTTTTTTAATAGAGCTCAATCTCTAATTAAATTAAATGTTGAAGGATGAAACTGGAAAAAAAAATGAGCCTAAAAAAATAAACTCAAACGAATCTCCTAAACCTAGGTTAATGTCCCAAATTTTCAACTCGTTAAATCCTAGATTCAGGCTCAACCAAGAAGCCCAGATCAATGTTAAAGTATGAATTCAGAAATATATATATCAATTTTAAAAACTTGTCAAGGTAAAAAAACATAACAATAAAAAATAGAGGATAAAATCGCAAAAAAAAATCTCAAATAAAATAAATAGTAATTAAAAGAACGAGAATCAAATCTAAAAAATTAAAAAATTAAAAGGATATGAAATTGAAAACAAATTTCAATTTTATAAAATAATTCAAATAAAAAAATATAAATTGTACTTAGCTCTGCTATAGAACCTAAAGGCAACTTTAAATCATTTAAAGCTGATGCTATTTACAAGCTTGTTGAGAAATTTTATCCTGAATATTTCAATGAACAAGAGATGTATTAATTGAGATCTCAGCTAGAGCATTATCAGATTGGTGTGATTCATCATAAGTGCTTTCAGAATATGTCTACCATTTCTGAATTATGTCGAAGATTAGCTGAAACAAATAAGTCACAACATTATCATTTGATTGACAAGTTGATTCGTCTTGTTTTGATTTTGCATGTTTTCACTGCCACTACAGAGCAGACATTTTCAGTTATGAAACATGTTAAAACTGTGCTTCGCAATAAAATAAAAGAGAAGTTCTTAACGGATTCTATGATGATTTACATTAAACGAGAGCTTGTTGAAGATATTGATTCGGATTCGATCATAGATGAATTCTATTCTACAAAACATCGAAGGGTGCAACTTTGATTGTGTATTTTATTTTTATTTTTATTTTTATGTACTTTAAATTTAATTTTTTTTATATTTTGTTATGTATTTGAATTTTAAACTTTATTGTTAACTTGATAAATTTATATATACAAATTAATGATTGATCTTAAAAAATAATTTATATATATTTATATTATAGTCCAAGATAAAAAAAATTTCTGGGCCCTCGGATGGACCGCCAAAGATCACGGATAGCTTGACTAAAAGAGGGGCACAAGAACATCTTTTTCCCCTAGTAGAGCCTCAAATAGACAGCGGAACAGAATAATGTGACTCGTCAAGAATTCACGAAGAGACTGAGCAGAGAAAGAGGACGAGATGACAGGTGCATTGGAGGACTATTTTAATAATCTTTTTACATTTTCAAGGCCTGATAATCTAGAGAGAGTGATAGATGCAATGGAAACAAGGGTGACAAGAGATGTATAATTTGCATACAAGGAAATTCTCACAAGAGGAGGTCCTTGTAGTAGCTCTTCACCAAAGCATCTGATATTGAAGGTCATTTAGCTCTTAAACTAAACATGAGCAAAGCATATGATAGAGTAGAATGGTCCTTTTTAGAAGCTGCAATGTTGAAGGTGGCTTTTCATAATGATTGGGTATCTTTGATTATGAATTGTGTAACTACTGTATCCTATGCTGTTCTGCTTAACGAGTCTCTAGGGAAAACTTTTCAACCATCGAGGGGACTGGGGCAGGGGGATCCACCCTCTCCATATCTTCTTCCTCCTTTGTGTAGAAGGTTTTTCGGCACTACTCAGAAAGGCAGAACATGAAGGGAGATTGCATGGAGTTGCCATATGCAGACAAGCATCGACAGTTCCTCTCTTTTTGTTTGGCGAATGATAGTCTTCTTTTTGCAAGAGCCACGGTTCAAGAAACTGATACGATCGGTCAAACTTTGCAGTGCTATAAGGAGGTTTCAGGCCAGAGGATTAATTTTGATAAGTCAGCTCTCTCATATAGCCGAAATGTGCCACGATCTCAATGAACTTTAATCCAAGGGAGGATGCAAGTAAAGGCAGTTGTGAGTAATGAAAATACTTGGCCCTACCGATTATAATTGGAAAGTCAAAGAAACGTGTGTTTTCGATGCTTCGTGATCGAGTTCTGAGGAAGTTGAAGGGGTGGAAAGAGAAGCTTCATCGGTGGCAGGAAAAGAAGTTTTAATCAAAGCCGTTGCGCAATTCAATATCGACAAAGGGATTTGGAGTGGTTATTGCCAGGTTCTGGCGGGGACAAAAAATAAAGAGGAGAGTTCACTTGTGAAATGGTCTCGTTTATGTTTGCCTAAAACAAAGGGAGGATTAGGATTTAGAGATTTTCATTCTTCCAACTTAGCTATGCTGGCAAAGCAAGGGAGGAGATTACTTCAAAGTCCCAATCTTCTGTTATGTAGGATATTGTCTGCAAAATATTTTCCAAATTGCTCATTGGCAGATGCTAATCCTAAAGATCGTATGAGCTATACATGGGGGAGTTTGTTAGAGGGTAAAAGGATACTCGATGCAGGATGCAGATCACGAGGGGGAGATGGGAGTTGTATTAGAATTTGGGGTGATAAATGGTTACAAGAGCAACATGGTTTTCAAGTGTGGTCAGCACCTCAAACTCTTGCAAAGGTTCAGAGTCTGATTCATGTAAATGGTAGCTGGAATGATACTCTTATCGAGCAATTTTTTCTACCTTTTGAGGCAGCCCAGATTAAACAAAATTCCGATCGGTATAAGAGGCATTGCAGATCGACGGGTATGGCACTTTACTTCTTTCACTGTTAAGACTTAAGAGTGCTTACCAGGTGGCTTTGAATTTACAGCAAGGACATGAACCCGGCACAAGCAATTCTGATGAGCGAACTAGAAAGATATGGAAGCGTGTGTGGTTACTGTCAATAACTCCAAAAGTTGGACACTTTTTATTTAAATGCTTGCATAATTCGTTGGCTACAAGAGAGAATCTGTTCAGACGCAGTATAGTGGACTCGCCGGCTTGTTTTCGATGTGGTGCACCAATGGAGTACTCTCTTCACATTCTCAGAGATTGCACTCTTTCTCGATCAGCCTGGAGTATTCTTCGCCCTTCTCTTTTAGCTGCCTCTACGCATAATACTGATGTTATGCAATGGCCTTTTGATTCCATTTTAAGCGAAGATGATAATGTAGCTGAGTTTGGAAATATGATTACGTGGGCCTTGTGGTATTCCAGAAACGCTCGGCTGTTTCAACACCGAGATTGTGATGCAGCGGGTTCTATTCATATTTGCTCAATCAACTTTGCAGCACTATCAAAAAGCTACTACTATGGTCTGGTCTCGCAATCAAGAGACGTCAACATGACAACCACCACCGGAAAACTTCATCAAAATCAACACTGACGCTGCCTTACTTGCCTCCTCATGTGGTTTAGCTAGGTATAATCATTCGAGACCATAAGGGATAGGTTCTGCTAAGTGCTTGCAGATCAATTCCTCTATAAAACAATCAATCCCTATTGGCGAAGCTCAAGAAGCAGGTTTCTCCCATATTAAGCTAGATATGGATTGCGAACCTCCTGAAAAAATGCAACTCTGATGATGATTGCGTCTCAGTTATCTTAGGGACATACTACATATTGCAAATTCTTTCCATGAATTCTCTTGTGGGCATAGTAGAAGAGGGTACAATAGACTAGATCATTCTTTAGCTAATTTAGCCAGGTATGAAAGTCTGGCGACTACTATTATGGAGGATGTACCTCCCTCTTTGATAGACCTAGCGGACAGTAATGTACCTGTTTCTACTCTTTGAATGAAATTCAGAAAGTTGTCAACAAAAAGAAAAGGAAATGAGTAGGTGGTTGGGTTATTTAATCCTCATCGTCTCAGGTGTTGTTTCGGCAGCAACAACAATTAGTAACAGAAATCCAAACCAACTCCTTTTCTTTCACTCCTATGATGGAGGACGCAATATATGACACGATACAACGATAAAAGAAGAGAAATATGTTTATATGAGATGATTGGTAAGCTAGCATGCATACGGGATATCAAAGAAGAGGGGTTTGAAAACTAGTATGCAATCCTATGAGACAATTGGTGTGACATTAAGGAAAGCAATCCTATCTATGAATAGATATGGTAGCTTCATGGAACACAAGATCCATGTATAATGTGTGATGACCGCTTAAATGTTGTGAAGCTACCAAACATTACTCAGTTGTGAGACAAAAAAAAATGGTGTTTAAAACGTTTAATCCAGAAAAATGAGAGACATTGATAAGGAGTTCTTCTATTTTTTATTGAACAATTTTTTTTCCAACGTTGTATATTTTTGTATTTGTAAAGACTACATTAAACAGTGAAGATACTCAAAGCTGCCAAGGAGCCTTTGGAGAATCTGTCCTTTGATCAAAATGTTATACAGATGGTGTTCATCCAAATACATACAGTAAAAATTCATTCAGAAATCTGAGTTCCCCAATCAAGACCTCTTGTTTGACTGTCATGGATGCGTATCAATGCGGAATCAATGAATGTAACATCATGGATTGTGTGATATACCATCTAATCAAGACATGGAATTATGATTATTTATTTATCAATTGGAGGGTACAACAATGATTTGGATCATACCGTGAGGCTCCAGTATGCCATTTTGCTGAGCTTATTTGAGAATCCAGCTTGAGTATCATATCAAAATGCATATGTAGACTGCAGAAGAATCAAAGTTCAAATGTTGGAACTTCGGAATCAAACCCATGCGTAGACTGGTAAGCTAGCCGAGCCAATAAATTTCTATAAGGATCACTTTCTCTTTTCTCCTGCAAAAAAGCTAGGCATTTCTCCACCTCAGACTTGACTTGCATGTATAACTCATGCGCATTGTCCTTGTCTCTTAATTCACTCATCCTTCCTGCGGAGCAGAATTTGTGATCGAAGTCAATCTTTTGTATATGAATTATCCAAACAGCATTGTAAAATTTAAATGACCACTTTACATAATCAGTAATTCAAGCCAATCTACCAGTGCATGATTATATTTAATACAACAGGTTGTCCAATGATCATACCTTCTGTTTCAATTGGTTTCCCAAAATAGTAATAAAACCTGCCTGGAAATTTTGGCAAGACTACCGGAGAATGAATATCTTGGTTCACCTCAGAATTCAATCCAGTCCTATAATAAAAAAGAGGTACGATAGTTTTTACTGAGAATAAGGAAAGTTGAAGGAAATAAATTTGGAAATACAAATAAATTAAAGTAACATAAATTGTGATTTAATAAAAGTCGAGCAAAGATAACGTACCTCACTGTGTCAGCCTCCTCCGACATTGATTTAATAAAATCCTTAAGGAAAGGAATCTTCATTTGATCATCATAATCAAAAACTATCTGAGACAATAGACTCACAGTCATTCACCAGCATCAAGTCAAACCACTGTAACAGAAAGAGACTTTGACAAAAGTGGATCATATACAGCGTCTTTAAATGGTGTAGATGTCATGTTTGAGATCATAAGTCACAATTCATCCACGTTATTCATGTAAACACACAGACTGATGTTTATATCACTACCAACAACACTTTTCAGCCACACTGGCTGTGAGTCACAAATCTATTGCTTCCTCCGTGATCATGCTTGTGGATCTTTATCATTATTAAATGCTTTGCACATGCTTAACGACATTTGCATGGTTACTATATCTATTCCCCCAAAATCTCATGTTTTGAACAAGTTTTGAGAGTGAGAAAATAACAAACCAGTGAACGTTCTACACAAAAATAAACTGAGGGAAAAACAATAAGAAAAAAAATGAATCACTCCAGACTTACTTCACCAAAATCATCTTCTCCAGCAACACCAAATGGTACAATTTTTGCTCCAAACCTTGCTGCCATTCTAACAAACTCAGATTGTTCTGGCCAGATTAACTTGTATTGTTCACCCTGAAAGGTACACATGAAGAGTTGAGTTCTGCAAAGCTATTTAAACACTTTGTATCTTCATGGCCACATAATATATAGAAATGAAGCCAAAGAAACTGAGTTTGCATCGCGCTGTATAAATTAAAGCTAATTCCATGCGCCCTCCTCCATATTGAATTTCTAAAACAGTGGAAGGTAGTTCTCTTTGGTAACATATATCATGTTGGTGATATGACTTGAATTAATTGGTTATGTGCATGATTATTGATCAGCCTACACCAACCACACTAGTCCCTTGCTTAACTGGCTTTTCACATATAGTATCATACCTTGTTAAGAAAGGAAAGCTCTTTCTGTTTTCTTTTTTCTCCTCTATGACTGGACTTACTAGCTGACCTATGTCATAGTTTTCCTAATATTTTATACTATTGCGCAGAGGCAATTCTTGATATTCCCTCACCATATGAATCTTCCGCAATGTTTTGTTTAATTTATTTGTTGGGGTTTGTATTACATCATCATTGCCCCATATGTTTGACATTTACTCATATCAAGGAATTGAGCCACCTGCCACTTTATTTCAGACAATTTCCCCCTACAAAGCAAGTGGCATCCTTGCAACAATTAAAATCAAGATTCAATTTTCTTTATTTTGAACAGAA
>Ga0307511_10003504_pt1 | contig 16130 bp, 12 predicted proteins | sample 13_EM_MG_FD_200266 | JGI IMG/M metagenome (GOLD analysis project Ga0307511, IMG submission 200266) | Populus trichocarpa ectomycorrhiza microbial communities from riparian zone in the Pacific Northwest, United States - 13_EM | ecosystem: Host-associated > Plants > Roots > Unclassified | place... | reverse complement strand
ATGGGGTACTTCAGTATATAGAGTATTTGTTGTATACCTAGTGCCGGTACTTCGCTTAGAGAGAGATACATACTAACCTAGGCCCTTACACAGTGGATTCTAGATTTCAAGCCCAATATATTATATATTTTACCGTAATAACGTGAGTGGCACTTACATACCGGCTTGCATCGTGCTGCTTGTCTCGGCCGATCGGTACATAGTGAAGATTGTCTGGGATCGTCTGGACTGGTGAAACGAACGATTGAGGCTGACAGTTGACCCATTGGCTGTGGGAACAAGGCCAGGTTTAGTGTGATTAAATTGCTGGTAGGCCGGTTCAGAAGTTTCAGGGTCCCACCCAACCAACCGAAAGAAAGAGCCGACGGGTAAAAATAAAAAACTTGTGGACCGAACCTCAAACCTCTGATCATACAGTACCTGCCGACCGTATGTACTCCCAGGTAGGTACCGGTAATGACGCCAGGGGTGCATGCAGTTCCGCTCTGCAGTTGCGGCCGCGATTTGAATAGAAGCAAGCCAGCGCCTGGCCCGCACATCCCACTGGTCATTGGCCACCTCCACCGACCGCAGTCTGAAATCATACAAAGACCTGCCCAGCGCCACAAAGTTCAAGCCTACAGTACCTGCAAGCCCTCTCTTTACTGTGTGTCTGTGGCCGCGACTTTGGTCTCCCACTATCCCCTCTCTCAGCGTTCACTACTACGGCCATATCTAATAATTCCACCTTCCTTTCAAGCCTAGAGATTCAGGTTCGAGACTAAGAGACTCAATTCTACTAGGTCCTCCACTGGCTGGAGTGGCATTTCAACACATTCATTTATTAATTGAAGTTATTCTACTTGAAGTTCGGTTTTGCAGTTATTTTTATACTAGCCGGTCGCTGATCACTTTGCCCTGATTACCCATAAAACAAGCACGACTTGTACGTACCAAGCAACTTGTGGACGCAGGGGAACCGAGCCGAGCTCTTCGCTTGCTAAGTAGTCTCGCTGGAATCCAGATTTCTACAATCTGCCAACTTTAAACTTACACCTCCCAACAGTCCTTTGCCGTCATAACGCCCAGCGTAACAGAACAAAGGCTGGCTACTCCCCCCCCCCTCCTTCAGCATAAGAGACATAGATTGTCTCGTGGTCTGATATAGTCTGGGGCATCAACTTCTGTCTACGACTGAACTGCTTGTTTACCGCATATTGCATACTCTGCCAACTGATATTACACTCACTTCGACTGCTCAGGAGAGCAACCACTACAATAATGTCTGCGACAACCTCGGGCGCGAGCTCGACCCCCACACACTCTAGTGAAGAAGGGTCAGCACAGAAGGCACAGGGGGTCTCTTTGGAGACATTTCTTGCCTCATTTTCAGTTGCTGCGATAGTCTTTGGGGTGGAATTGGTCATCTTCATACTCGCCCGCAAACGACTGGCTAGGATTTATGAGGTGGGATCTCCCAGACATGTTGTAGTTCCGTGAAACACTGCTGATGATGTGAGATTAGCCTCGGACATACCTAGTGCCAGAGAAGTAAGTTCCAACCACCATGAGATGTCGGTAACCCGATGGAAAGCGCGTTCTAATCATGACTTGTTTACAGACGACGTACACCTATTTCAGGAGATGGATTACTGGATTGGATAATGCCAGTATGTGTCCCAAGGAGCTATAACGGGAAAAGAGTCCAGGGCCGATGCTAACTGTCAACCCCAGATCTTCAAAACCTCCACAAGTGACTTCATTCATAAATCTGGTCTCGATGCATACTTCTTCCTCCGATACCTTCTCATGCTCCTCAAGATTTTCGGTATATTAGCTGCAGTAATCCTGCCAATCCTGGTCCCATTGAATACCGTTGGTGGGCAGAATGACCACGACCAAGACCCAGCAAAACATGTTCAAGGCATGGACAGGTACGCCTGGGCAAATGTCGCTCCTGACAAGTCCCATAGGTACTGGGGCCATCTACTACTGGCTATCTTCACAGTGTTGGTTTGCTGTTACATGTTTTACCGGGAGCTGAGGGTCTATATCCGGCTACGACAGGCTTACTTGACAAGCCCCCAACATCGGTTGAAAGCATCAGCAACTACGGTCTTGATTACTAGTATTCCAAGGAAATGGTTGAGCATCGAAAAGTTACTCGGTTTATATGATGTTTTCCCCGGTGGAGTAAGCAATATCTGGATTAACCGGTGAGATGGCCTTCTAATATAATATGCAATTGGCGTAGCTAATACCGCTTCTATAGTGATTATGATGATCTAGCGGAAAAGGTCACCGCACGTGATGGGCTAGCCCGGAAACTTGAGGCAGCAGAAACGGATCTTATCCGGATGGCCAAGAAAAAGAATATGAAGATGAGGAAAGTAGTCAAATCAGATCCAGAGCGTCAAAATGTTCCAGCCAATAAAGATATGTCAAACGAAGGGGGGGTGTCGTCCGGTAACCCCCATCAAATCCCACAGCAAAGGCCCCAGGAATCCGAATCAGACCCCAAGAAGAAAAAAATACTTTCCCCCGTCTTCGATCCAATTGCCAGCGGTGTTACTGGTGGCTTGGACAAGATAGGATCTGGGATAAAGGGGGTGAGTAGAAAGGTCAAGAGCATTGTCCCAGGGAACCATCAGACCCATGGGTTCATGTCTGAATCAGAAGGTGACGATACTCCAAGGGAGGGTGGCTACAAGGTCAGGCCTAAGCGGGGATCCACATTGGGAAGCAATCCGGACGTGGAAGCCAATAGTAATCGTGCTCAGAATAAACCTTGGACTGGGAAAGTCAGGTTGTCGGAAGACGACGAGAGGCCACTGGCGTCTCCTAGTCCGGTGCTACCACGACCATCTACCGCTAACGAAGCTCCCCCGTCTAAAGAAAAGGGAACTACAGAGTATCCTCCTGCATATGACCCAGAATACGAAGACTTCGATAGCTATGGGGAGCCTGTTTGGAAGAAGTATTTGAATGAGAAGGATAGACCAACCCATCGCTTGCCACTCTTCGGATTTAGTTGGATGCCTGAGCTGCCATTGATCGGGAAAAAGGTCGATACTATTCACTACTGCAGAAAAGAGATTGCTCGTCTCAATGTCGAAATCGAACAAGACCAATCTGAACCAGAAAAATTCCCCCTCATGAACTCGGCGTTTATTCAATTCAATAACCAAGTCGCTGCACATATGGCCTGCCAATCACTTAATCACCACCTTCCACAGCAAATGGGGCCTCGTTACCTAGAAGTCAATCCAAATGACGTTATTTGGGAAAACATGAGGATCAAATGGTGGGAAAGGTACATCAGAATTACCCTTGTCACCTGTGCAGTGGCTGGCTTGATCATTGGATGGGCAACTCCTGTTGCTTTTGTTGGTGCTGTATCTCAAGTCAGTTACTTGTCTCAAACGGTTCCGTTCCTCAAGTTCATTAATGACTTCCCCAATTGGCTCCTCGGTCTTATTTCCGGTATTTTGCCACCCCTCGGTTTGGCCATTCTCATGGCTTTGTTGCCCATTATCCTACGAACGCTCGCCAGGCTCCAGGGAATGCACACTGGGATGACCATCGAGTTGGCAGTTCAAGGGATGTATTTCGGATTTCTTTTCGTCCAAGTGTTCCTTGTTGTCAGTATCTCGTCTGGTATGGGACCAGTTCTTGACGCGCTGTCGAAGAATCCAACTGCTGCTGCTTCGATTCTGGCCGAAAATCTTCCCAAGGCTTCAAATTTCTTCTTCTCTTATCTCTTGCTTCAAGCTTTCGCGCAGAGCGGAGGAGCCTTGATGCAAATTGGTTCACTAATCGTCTATTACATTATGGCCCCCATCTTTGATTCAACTGCAAGGCAAAAATGGCAAAGGCAGGTAGCTTTGCCGGAGATGAAGTGGGGTACCTTTTTCCCCATATATACCAATCTCGCCTGTATCGGGTTAGTTTACTCGGTCATCTCCCCATTAATCCTTATTTTCAATATTTTCACCTTTGGGTTGTTTTGGATTGTCTATCGCTATAATCTCCTGTTTGTCACTAACTTCAAGTTTGATACTGGTGGACTACTATTCCCGCGTGCTATCAATCAGCTTTTCACTGGGCTTTACATCATGGAGGTTTGCTTGGTTGGCTTGTTTTTCCTTGTTCAGGACGAGAATGGAGAGGTTGCTTGCTTCCCACAAGCAATAATCATGATTGTGGTTGCTGCCCTTACGTTCTTGTATCAGCGTAACTTGAACAAATCCTTTGGACCATTGCTCACCTACCTCCCCATCACCCTCGAAGATGATGCCACCGAACGAGACCGCATGTTTGCTACGGAGCACGATGAACACAGAAGATTAGCACTCGTTGAAGGGGAGCACGAGGGAGAGGATGTCAACCAGCTTCTAGAAAAACGCGAGAATTTAGAACGTGCAGCCAGCAACCACGCCGAGAAGATTGAACTCAGGGAAATCGAAGCCAATAGGCAAGCAAAGAAAGCCGGCCTCCAGCCCATCCAACGAACCACCAGCAAAGACCGCTGGTCTGCGAATGACCCCCACATGGCTGTCCACTCTAGGAAGAAATCTATGGATTTTAAGAGGCTTAACCAGAAACTCAATCCATTCAACCAGCTTCCAGTGTTCAAGCCCAAGGACCTTGAAGCACAAGAGGCGGAGAAAGTTGCGAATCTGAGAAGGGCGAATAGGGCAGAGTTTGCGCTGTTTGATGATATCCCTGATGAAATTGAGGATTTGAGTTCTGAGGAGAGGGATAGGCTTGTGGCGAGGGCGTTCCAGCATGAGGCGTTGAGGGCAAAGAGGCCAGTTATTTGGATCCCGAGAGATGATTTGGGGATTTCGGATGATGAAATTTATAGAACGAGGAATTTCAGTAAGCATATCTGGGTCAGTAATGAGTATGCGGGGTTGGATGATAAGGTTAGGGTTGTGTATAGGAGGAGTCCTCCGGATTTTGATGCGAGGGATCTCGTGGAGTTGTAAGATACCTTTTAGGTGTTTGTATGATAATGTTTGTGGTGCGAGATACCTGGAGTGTTATGTTGTGTTGGAGTATTGTTGTAGGATGAAGATACGAGTCTTCTTGATTCTTTTTTTGTTTTTTTTGTGCTTTGGCATGAATAGCTTTCTTTGTAATACAGGTAATGGGTTTCCTTTCGATACTTTACTTTCATTAAAATGCATATAGGAATATAAAAATTGAGACTGTTTTCTTTTGTCACACTGAATATCACATAAGAACTATCCATGAGCCCCACCCTAGACGATGATTGCAAAGCACTTGGGATCTTTTTTGTGACGTTTTGGTCCCTTGTCTTTTTGCAGCTCCCCCGAGAGCTTACTCCCCGAAGTAGTAGGTATAACCAATAGAGAGTACTTGTGCCAACCAGACTAAGAGTAGTAGCGTTCTCGGTTTTCCAGATTTGGTAGTCGTTGTTGTTAACCTGTCAGAATCAGACTAACCTATTTATCCATCCGACCTGATTACCGGGGTATTAGGACAAGTCAATGAGATTACATATATTCTTACCCAGAATTTCAGCTCTAGAGTTTAAAGTAGACCAGTAAAAAAAATTGAATCAAGATTTAAAGGTTGCATGCATGCATGTATGTATGACGGCAATGCGTGTGTGGCACAGTACATGTAAGACGTAAGAGGGGGGCTATGTGGGGCAAGGCAAGGCGTAAGGCTGGGGAAATAAAAATATCGTTAATCCTTGATCCATATACATATATCATGTACAGTTAGGCTACATATTACATATTCCGGAAAATACAAAGGCTCTTTAAATATGTACAGACAAGACACTTGAGAATAACCATTTGTGGACTTACTTTAATACGCATACGTACAGCGGTCCAAACCTGCAAGCATCTGCAAGCTGTAACTTGGAATTTATATATATATGTATGCACGTAAGGCCACAACTGTGGGCCTCGTATCCGGCACCCGATGGCCAGGGACATCACATGTCACCAGCTTCATACATCCTTAGTATCTGTACCTAAGATTAGTGATCGCTGGTAATCCTCCTTCCGTGTGGCCATATTAAAAGCTAATTATAGGCTGAGGAATATTTCCCCCATGTGATGGCATTTTCCCCAGGCACCGAATCCATGTGGCAGCTGCATCAGCTCATAACGCTATCTCCAGTATATTCGTCCCGTTTTTGTCTCAAAAGAGTGAACCCCAGTATAACCTGGGAGCCAGGCCCTTGAGGAGGATCAGGCTAGCCGTTGAAACTCACCAACGTATATAAAAATCATAGGTTTACCTCTTTCGTACCTTCTTTTTTTCCCAGGCAACCCACTGGCAGGCAGGGTGAGATCAAGCCTGGCAATGTATCTTAATCCCGAAATAATTATCTCGGGCCCAAGGCCCGGCAAGATCTAATAAGGGCTCTGAATTCCCTCCTGCTTTAGCCCATGTACCCATACCCTCACCAGTAATACCCCGCCTGAACCTAGATTGAGCTGCTCCAACTGCTCGCTGACCATCCTGCAGGAGCTACCTAACCATAACTCAAACTCTTCCCAAGAAGTAGCCTACGTACTCTATGTACATATATGCACTTACCCACAGCCTGTAATAGTACAAGGCAGGGCATCTTGTGCCTCCAACGGGCTCGTGTGGCAGTGACGGCAGGCTGTAGTGACCCGATGTAGGAGATTGGTCAATACCCAACGGAGAAGCAACAGAACAGAGAACTGGACTATAAATCAACCGTTATCCACTCCTTCTGTCAGTTTGCTTATTCTCATCACCACCGCAATTCTCTTTCCCAGGCTTCAGCACGCTTTGCTAGAGCTCACACTTGCCATTCCATACTCGCTACCTCTTCTCACCAAACCAAACCCAAACGCCAAAAATGCAGCTCCTCCCCACAATCATCACCTTCCTCCTCCTCCTCGTCTCCTCTGCAACCGCCTCCCCCACTCCCGTAGCCCCTGCTAAGCGTGCCTGTACAACCGTCTACCCAACCCTCCAAGTCCCCGTCGACTCCTCCGCTCCCGACCGCGTCTACGGTTCCTCCCGCGAGGTCACTATTTGGAAAAACTCTAGCCAAAATAGAAACATGCTCTTCAGCTTTGACATCCCCACTGGCTCGAGCTATTGCAAGCTGAAGTTCCACGCTGTCGCAAAGCCGCCAATATCCATCTCTGGCACAGTCGCCGTTAACGCATATACCCTCACAGACACGTTCGTGAGCTCAACTAGCTGGAACGGCAAGCCATCACGAGCGGGGTTGGCGGGGACGACGAGTATTTCTGTTTCAAACACTACGCCAACGGAGCAGACGGTGGTGACACAGGAGTGTACCTATGAAAGTATGAATTATGAGTTGGAGGTGCCTACCACGGGGAGTATGGGATTCACTTCGGATGCTAATAATGGATTCTATATGACCTATGGATGTTAGTGGGGGGGTTACTCTGCTATATGTATATGAGTTCCCTGTGAGTTATAGGTATTGGGGAAGAAAGAGTGTTTGTTTGGATAAAATAGATTTGTGCGATGGCTGAATATGAGTTTTGTGTGATCCTGTAGTAGGTTAGTTTTTTGCAAGTCTTCCTCTTGAGTGGCAGGATGTCCAAAATATAATGATGCATCCCTATTGGCTGGTGTCAACATGTAACTCACCAACTATTCGCTTCCAGCTGGGTTGATCCGTTCTAAGAAAAGACCAAAGGAAAAGAATTTTTCGCTTCTCCACCATCGTGCTCAAAAATCAGATGCATCAAACAATGGATCGATCTAGCCAATGACTGTTGACAGGTGAACTGCCTTCCCCACAATATGTCTGACACTTGTTTACCAGCCCCTCGGTCGTTTCAAGTGCTGGCATTCCCACCGCCTACGAACACACTCTGTACCACATTCTCTTTCCCGAGAACCAACCAGGTATTGATGGGCTGGCTGTCATCCCCGCAGATCTGCCGAGAAAAGCCCGTGCATTACCCGAACAGCCAATCGTCCTCCCAGTGAGGCGAATATCCTCCGTAGTGCGATAGCGAACTTGCAGGAATGTCCAGTGCCTTTCACATCAATTACACAGCGGAACCCTCACGCCAGGGGTATACTGTCAGAACTCAAAGCCATGAGATTGGGGATAAACAGTACATAAACGTACCAAAGAAATGCAAAGCTGGATTGCTATAAGCGAGACACAACGTATATTCAGCTCATGTCACCCCCCTGCTAGCTGTGTTTGGTGCATTGACGCGCTTGAGAACGAGGCTAAGATAAATTTAGGTGATGTTTCACTTCCAACTAAATCAGCAGACGTCAAGAAAAGATCAACACATCATTTAACCTGAATTGGGCTCAATTCAACTGCAAGGAATTCGTCTTTTAACACCGAGGGAACGAGCGATAGCTTCTCAGACCCTGAAACTCCCACTGGTGTCACGACCCACAATTGCAGGGAATAAGGAACACCAGGACCACATGACGTTTGTAACTGTCGATCATCCATTCCAAATTAGCCCAATCACAAATCTCCCCACGAGGAACATTATTTCATTTTTTGATCGTAACTATCCACCGATTAACGCGTGCGTTGGAAAAGATCTTGTGGGGAGACTTTGAAGCAGTTGTGTTTTGTTTCTGAAGCACAATTTTGAGAGGCTGTCACATCTCTGCTGCATGGCATGCGTGCTCATCGCCCCGCATGAACTGAGAAGCCCACAACTCGTGGTGAATCCAATTGGCTGTTTCATGGGAATAACCAAAAAACACAGCATCGTCGTACTGATGATTTGACACTCATCCGCGGAAAATTTGCTCGCCGTGTTTTCTTATTCCAAGACGGTATGGTACCGCCCTCGACGATTTCTGTAGTATAAATTGCCTCTGAGGGAATTGGTTTTGATTTGCTGCAAGTTGTTGCCGTGATTTCCATCGCATTGGGATCGTGTGGGGGCAGTTTGGGGGATTTTAAAGAGTAAATAATATCATGGTGGATGGTGGGTGTGGAAAGAGGCAGGAAGAAGAAATTATGATGCCTGGGGGGTTGCATCCACACTGATGGTTGTGAGACTAAAATCAGCTGTTCCGCATATTCTCATGCCTCTTTATATAATCCCCACCGGATCGAGAAGCCTAATTATCTCAATTGCGAGATTCCAATGACCATCTCGAGCATCTTTCTTCGTCCTCCATCTCCACCCACATCATGAAAAAATATCTCCAGCCCTGCCTTTACCCAATAGTATCCCAGTAAAGCATAACACCGTGACGAACATCTTTCTGTCCCGTCTAGGTGAACGACGGCCAGTTTATCAGTTGCACCGACTCTACATTAGTACGTGATTTAATTTAGTTTTTATTGGGCGATGATTGTTCCGCTGTCGAATCATCATACACGCGTGAGAGAGCACCGAGAAAAAAAAAAGCTCAGGCTGCATACATATCACCTAAGATTTTCCTTCAAACAGCTCTAGCCAGAGCAAGTGGCTATCCCGGTCCTTCATCCTTAGTCGGTCCAGATAACCCTGTGACGCCGGGAGACTGCCTACACTCCTCTTGCCCTGATCAATAAAGCGCTGCATGCAACAGTATTGTACCCTAGATACTCACTAGCAGTTCTTCCCTCAGTCTTTGTCTATTGCCCCTGAACCAAGTTGATGATACAGTCAAGCAAGATGCAAGAATCAAGGGCTTGTTGAGTTTGGTGAAGGAGTTTCTGAAAGGCAAGCCTTTAGCTATAGATGATGGCAGGAGCGGTATCCAAAGTAATTTCAAAAATTTGACCATCTTGATATACCCCCCCCTCCCCCGCCGCCGCCGAAAACGCGTTGTCTGGTGTCTTGCTTGTACTGAACTGGATGAGGTTGAGCAGGTGGCTCTTACCTTTACGTCCTGATCTGACTGGCGCTAGCCCTATCAATGCCCCCATGGCCATCGTCTTCCCCCCCCGCTCGTACTTCTACCACTCACTCACCACGACCGTTTTCCTTCAGGCTTGCACTCTTTAATCCTGTCAGAGCCGTCGAAGTCTCCTCTTCACCCTTTCCCTCACCACACATATCCCCATTTTCAACTCATTCCTTCGTGACAATATCCCTAGGGACAAGCCCCCGCCCCACCTCTCCTCCTCCTTATTCCGACTCCTCCCCGTGAAGAGGTCCCATCACGAACGGTATTTTACTCCTTCCGGGACACCCAAAATAGCTGGCTCAACAAACGAATTAGCTGTGTGCTAAGGCTGCTAATTACTGGCGATTACTACTCCCGCCAATTCATTACAGCAAACGCCTTCGGCTTTAGCTCCACACACACAACCAGTACCTTGGATTGACTTCACGCTCTCTTCACTAGTTGCCCATCTGCCGCTCCCGCTCTCAATTAGACCAGACTATACAGTTGGTCCCTTGATCGGTGAAGAGACCGCTACGCCAGGCCTTGACGCGTTCAGTAACGACTACACCCCATCAGTCATCACCACACACAATTCAGCTTAATTCTTCCCCTAGTCTGGTTGTTCTTCCCCATACCATCAAAGTCAAAACACACTACCCCAGCTCAACGTAACGCGTGAAGTTGAACTCAGTCACCCCTCAACAGCGACACCGAGAGTGAGGAGATCAGCTTATTCCAACGTTCAGTTCAATACACTCCCTCAAATCTTCACAACCACTTCCTTAACTCATTTGGTTTACGATCTCTTGATTGGCCTCGACTACACTATCCAGACCATCGTCTACCACGCAATATCTCAGCAACCCAAATAAGCTATTTATTTTTTTCTTTCCCCTCGCAATAACAGCACAACAACTGCAACACAAATTGCTTCTGCAGACAAGTAGGAAGGATTACGAAATCTAATCAAATAAATTCAAGGAAGCCTCCGAAGATTTGGTGTTTCAATAGGAGTTGCACTTGGTAAAGCGAGGGCCTCCATAATATCCCGATCTCTTATATCTGTGGGAACAAATATTGATATTCGAAATACGAAGGGGGTTCCAAAGATGCTGCTCGGAGGGATCTTTAGTCGGTCGCGGGGAGAGAAAGGTCGTAGCCATAACCGGAATCTATCCATGACTGAAATTGAGCCACCCACCACCCCACGACCGAATAGAGCACGGGCCAAAACTCTTCTCTCAAGCCCGCATACGCCGCTATCGAAGATATTCACCAGTTTTGGTGGTAGAGGAGGAGATTCATGGAAGAAAAACATCACAAGGCCGGATGGCGTTGATCCTTTCACTCGGCCTACTACCTCATCCTCCGCATTTTCGTCATCATCGGACTCGTCCTTTGAGAGTATACGTACCACCGCAACCGAGTGTACAATTCCCGACATGCTTGATGAGGACAATGATGACACAGACGACGAGAATGAAAGGGAGAAGCCTAAACTCGGCCCCGCCTTCTCCGAGGAGCTTGCCCCTGAACGATCACCGACATCGATTCTCGCTGGCGTAGAGAGGAAAAGGAAGCATAAAGAGAGAAACAGCATTGGCGTACGAGATGATGAATGGACTGATGAAATGGATGGGCATCTGTGGAGGACTTACATGGATTACCAAAATGATCCAACTGTCACACCATTCCACCTTCCGCCCGGTGGGGTCCCTCCACTTGGTGTTTGTCATCGTGTTGCCAGAGTCGCCAAAAGCACCTTTAAGGGTTTGAAAGCTGGTATCCGTGCGCGTGGCCCTGTCAAAGGTGAACCTAGGCTACCGATTGGAAACAAGGCTGACCTTATGAGGAAAGCATCATTGCTAAAATGGCCGGCCTCTGAATCTGCTACAAGGAAACGCCTAGGAGTTCTCTGTAAACGTGGTTATGGGCCGTCCACGAATCCATATCATAACCACCGACAAGACCCAACCCAGTTTCCATCCGTGAACAGGCTGGGAGCTGACTACTTGTCTTCAGAACCTCTTCCACCAATTGCAGACAATGCGGATATCGGTAATGTGGTTGGTAACTCTGTCGGTAATGCTCTTCTCACATCAACCCGGAGTATGGCACTTTCTCTTGCCACTAGCGCGTCAGTTTCCATGCGACCTGACAGTGCTATGGCTGCCATTTCTGGTGGTATACCGAATTTGGCCGAACTCGAAACCTCTCCCCAATTCCATAACCATGATCCGCTGCCAGAATTTCGAGGCTTTACTGATGCGAACGGTAATGCCCCGCCGGTATCGGTCCTTCTTGCGAGTGTGGGGCTGGGACATCCTGTCTTTCCAAGGAATACATCAGCCAGTGCCCAATCTTCACACACTCCCTTGTATGCCCGGAGGGCAAGAGCCAATACAGCAGTTGAACTCCCCGTAGGCATGCCTTCCTTGCAATTAAGCACATTCGATCCATCCCATGGTTCGTGGCCACGGCACGGAGCCCGCCCTGTGCAGGAATCGGAAACTGCTGAAGAGTTCGGCGGTCCTTTGCCAAGGTTAACTCTCCCTCAGAGACAGCCAATCGAGGGCCTTTTTGATACTGCCAATCTTCCTCCTCCTCCACCCGAGCCTAAAACTCCGCCACCAGGGCCTCGAACTCGGCAGAGGGGATACACTGTCAACATCGGTGCGTCAAATGGTATGAACGGAAAGAGAAGGGCCCGTCCCTCTGAGGTTTCTACACCTCTACTCCCTTGGAACCCAGAAGGTGCCTCGGATAGACCTAATCTCGCTTACCTTCTTGATGCACAGCCCTCCAGTGCTGTATTTCGATGTCTGGGCTCACCATTTGTGGAGGACAATAGTAGTAAGGGAAAATGGCGATCCACGTCCGAGGGTGAGGAGTTTGGTCCCCCGTTACCCCAAAAGAGTGGTGCCTTTCTCAGTGGTGTTATTGGACAAGACCTCCAAAGGGATGCTAAAAAATCCACGGATGAGTATAGCGGTCGACCGATTAAGAGGGTAAGAGAATGAACTCAGGCCCTAAGCTTTGTGGGCGTCTCACAGCTGCTGGTTGGCTGGTCGTCCGTTTATTTGGAATCTCATCAAGCCAAGCATTTTTTTCTGTGCTCCTATGCAGTCGTCAGCCTACATTCTGCTTTCAGGTGCTCGGTCATATAGTCTGTAGGATTAGTTGCTTTTGTTTACATACCTCATTTGCACGGAGTTCCGCCCACTTGGTTGATATCTTTCAATTCTTTCAACGGCTTTTTTTCCTTTGGGTACCGGTGCAAAGGTTGATCTGTATGAATAGCGTGTTTATTTCTCTTTCAGTGTTCTTTCTATTGCACAGATGTAAAATGTGTTGTTTACTTCACGTGGTGTGGGTCTCAGAGACGTGGTGGTGGGGTGATGGTTTTGCTTCAGGGTTGAAGGTGTTTACGAAGGACCAGAAAATTGATTGTCCTTGACAGATGGGCGAGCGCTTTCTGGTTTTCGCTTCTCTATCTTTTTATTCTTCCTTCTTTGCTCTGGCTTGCTGCCCATCCATTTGTAATTGTCTGGCGGTTGTTTCTGGAGGCTTCTATACTTGCTGATTTGCCCATGTTAACGCGGAACGAAATGACTCTGTACTTTGCTCTCTATTTTTCTTTGCTTCTGGGTATTCTCCACTGGTGTTGTAGGATCATTTGAGCTATTTGTGAGCTAGTAATTGAGATGACTGTTGACCCTGAGCATAACCTAAGAAATAAAGTCTTTAAAAGGGACAAAAGAATAGAAAGCAACAATGCCTCGGACTGATATAGAGGGGGCGGGCAACCCCCACCTGGTTGCTGCAGACTGCAATGGCCCAGATTGCTTTTGGTCCGGTAGCCTTGCGTTTGATCGTTGAGGAAATCTCTGACTAGAAGAAATCTGTCTGCTGTCATATCTTTCTCCGTCTCTCTACAAGAAGACGTGAGGGGTATGCTGAGTTTCATAAGTTGATTTCGTCGAGCTGTAGTTGGTATCCAGGATATCTCGTAGTGGTGATAGTTGGAGCGTCAAGCCAGAGAGGATGGTCTGGATTGTGAGGGAATACAGGTGATGGAGAAAAGATTTTGCCCTTCGAGTATCATGGCTTCAGGGGAGGGGTTTTTTTCCTCTCGTCCCTGCGTAGGGCCGTTAATCTCTAGTCTACCGAGATTGCGGGTCAACTCAATTAGGGAATAAGTAGTGAGGCTAACGTTGGAACCTTGGGAGTCGCTCGTTTGCAGTGCAAATGCGGAATGTTAGTAGCCAGACGACAAGCATTCATTCAGTCTCGCACTACCCATTACCGGTAGTTCCTAACGTAACGGATTGCAGTAGAAAAGCCAGGGAAAACAAGCCTCTTGGAGGGCGGAAAGATTAATGTAAGTCAGACGGGAACCCACAGAATTTGAATGGAAGTTTGGCTTGCTTTGAGACCGAAAGGGGCGAAAGCTAGTGATTTATTTAAGTTTACTTCTATGGCACAAAAAGCAAGACATGTAACATGCAATGTCCTTTGCCTCACGAAGGAAACCTTGAGCACCTACATGCAGGGGCAAGGTGCCCACATGCTGGGTTTTGTCTCTGGGTTCTTTATTATGATCGGCTCGATTGGATTTAATCTCGGGGTTGAGCAACTTTGTAGGTAGCCTCGAGCCAGCACTTGCTTATGCGTCAGCCGGCTGCGAGCCTGTCCTCAGCTCACTCCAATGCCCCTGTTAGCCCACTCGATAACCGAAGTTTGGTTCTGGAGTTTGAGGTATGCATAGGGGTTTTTCTAGGCCATCATCTCACACAATGCAGGTTCATCCCATAATGATCAGTGGTGGTTGGCACAACCCCCCCCGAAAACGATTACAGGGTACCTCTGCCATGGTTGTGCCGCTCTACAAACTTCAGTCAACTTATTTTCGATCACAGCTACAGTAATCTGCTCCACAAATCCAATCTTGAGGAAGTTGTTGTAGCTGCGGAGGAATTTGTGCAGCCGGGCTAACTGACCAATGGTACCCATACTACCGGTACCCATATCAAGGAATATACGGGTTTGCAATCTCAAGAGCATGAGATAGTTCGAGGCAAAGCATAAGCCTACCTGGGGAGTGTCTGAGCGCACAATCGGCCCACTAGATACTGTTTAGTCATGGACGTGGTACGCTGGGATCAATTGAGAAGCTCTTGTCAAGACCATACTATTTATGTATTTGGAGAGTCGTTCAAGGTTGGGGGGCATGGGAAAGAGCAAAGAAATTTGGCTTATTTCATATGATAGTTCATAAACTAGACTTGGTCTTACCCTCTTCTGGGCGATAGAGAAATGAATGGAGGGCTTTCAGGTGGGGGGGGATATATGAATTAGGTCTATGGAGATACGTGGGAACGTAGTGAACAAGATTCCAGGGCCAAAAAGCCAATAAGGAGGTGGAGTACTCATCCAGAAGAAATGACAAGCCTCTAGGGATTATGGAAGGATCGATAGAGCGGCGAAGATACTCCCCGCAAAATCAACCGGCACCACCCACTTGAGATATTCACTTTCATCTAATAAAGCAATATTTGCCTGCATGCAGAACTAGAGTCATATTTATCTGTGTTCACAGGTTTTTCTCATATCATCCCACATCATCTCATGGTCCTCCCTGACAATTATAATGCGCGTGTGGGGCACAACTACGAAAGAAAGTGTTGGGTAAACGCGACTCACGCATGTCGCTAGACTGGAAGTAGGAATGATTATCAGGAATGGGCAGGGGCTAGGACGCGTAAAGTGCTCTATTGCGCGTTTATATTTGCTTTTTCTTGAATAATGGTAGGACAAAAATTCGCCAAAGAAAAATATCGACACTCGGCAGGATTTAATGTTAAGGCCTTTGAATCCCAGAGTGACATTTGTCACGTAACGTTGTAATATCATAAGTGAGATATGTGGAGCTATGGTCCCCATATTATTGTGGTCTTTATACGGATGCCCTGATTAGTAGCTTGTCAATCTGGACCGGTATTTAACTTTATACCGAGGAACCAGACTAATACCGAGGGATTAATGGCGCATCAGTTTATGGCCTAGTCTGAATTACACAGTAGTATTTAGTGCCAGTATAGTTCAGTTACCCTGAACTCACATCGATGGCTACGATAATACATACAGTGCCTGAGGAAAAGTTTCCGCGCACCCCTTTTTTTATGCAGCGATCGGCACCCAGTAAAACATGAATGTATCACAATAAGCTGAGCGCTAACCAGATTGAGCATACATCGCTAGACTATTATATACAAGATACA
>Ga0307511_10003503_pt1 | contig 16130 bp, 20 predicted proteins | sample 13_EM_MG_FD_200266 | JGI IMG/M metagenome (GOLD analysis project Ga0307511, IMG submission 200266) | Populus trichocarpa ectomycorrhiza microbial communities from riparian zone in the Pacific Northwest, United States - 13_EM | ecosystem: Host-associated > Plants > Roots > Unclassified | place... | reverse complement strand
TAATGACCCTCCGCCGGGATGTCGGGACCGGCCCGGGGTTAGGCTTGTAGAGAAGTCGCCGAGGACCGGCGCTAAAACATCACCTTACCCCTATGGCGGAAACCGCGATGTCAACTCCACGCCTCCCAGCAGAACTATTGGACTACGTCGTCGACAGCCTACACGACACGAAACACGCTCTTAGGAACTGTTGCCTGGTCTCCAAATCCTTAATCCCACGTAGCCGAATGTATCTGTTCGCCGATGTCAGGTTCGACACCGAGGGGAGGCTGCGATCGTGGAAGGAGACGTTTCCGGATCCTCAAACCTCTCCTGCCTGCTATGCCAAAACTCTGTACATCAACTGCCTCCACATTGTCACGGTCGAAGATGTAGAAGCAGGTGGCTGGATCAGAGGTTTTTCCCGCGTCGTGCATCTGGAGGTCGTGGTCGACGATTTAGGCCAGACTACCGTGTTGGTGGCCTCTCTCCCCCGGTACCGCGGTTTCTCACCCGCCGCCAAAGCTGTCCCCGTGAAATCCCCCATCCTTTCGTCCTCACGGATCTTCGATTTCACCCTTTCATTCCCACTTCTCGAGGACCTAACGATGGTCACCCGCTACAAACCCTTGGCTGACAACATGGATAGTTCCGATGGACTACCGACCGTCGCCCGGCCCTCGATTCCACCTATGACTGGATCTCTCGAGCTCTTTCAGTGGGGAGGAATAAAGCCCATCACACGTCGATTGTTGTCCATATCGGGTGGTATCCACTTCCGGAAGCTCATTGTGACGTGGCACTGCGAGGAAGATCTTCTGTCAACCCAAGCATTGGTGGAGGGTTGTTCTCACACCCTTGAATCTCTCCACATCACTTGTGATGGGTTTAGTACGTCAATTCAACTCAACATACGCCCGCACCGATAACTCACTCCTCCTAGCCGAGCAGTGGTCGGCTTTGGTTGACCTTTCGAAGGCCACAGGACTCAAGGATGTGGCATTTCGAACCGGTTTGCAATACATCAGCTGGGTCACCGTGGCACTCAAAAGTATCACACCCGAAAATCGAGATCTTCGACAGATCTTGATTTACGCCCCCTACTACTCGAAGATCATCGATATCTGTGGTGATGTCAGGCAGTTCGTTATGGGAGCAACCTGTCGGCAGTGGTCAGACCTTGATCTCCTTCTGGTCCAAATCTGGGGGTGGCATTCAATTTGCCCAGGGATTGTATCCGAGACGCCGATTCGGGAGGGGCGGGACATGAGGGAATGTTTCGAGCTGTTAATGCCGGTGGTGACGAGGAGAGGAATAGTTGACCTGGTTGAATGGTGTGCGTCTTGATGCAAGTACGGTACCCGTCGTTACTTCCTACCGCCAACTAGCACTGCCAATTGTACGTTGTGGTCTGGTCCGAAACCTTCTATGCATATTGTGGACCTTCTATGGGGTCAGCCACCTCGCAGTTATGATAAGTCGGAGTGAGTCCGGGCGGTGGTGAACCCCACCGCAGTTGAGTCGAGTGTGGTGCTCGACACGCAAGTCGGCCGGGGGGATAAGTTTGGGGAGGTTTCAGTTGTTTACATCATGTCGAGCGTACCGCTGATCACGCTCCTCCTCGGCAATCGGGTTGGGAAGGCGCTAGGCGGCCCGGAACCAGCGCCGGTACGGAACCCTCAAACCACGATGACGAATCCTCCTCTCCCGCCAGAGATACTCGACTCCGTTATCGATTTCCTACACGACCAACCAGAGACACTCCAGCAGTGCTGCCTCGTCTCAAAGTCATGGATTCCACGCACCCGAAGGCACCTGTTCGCAGATATTAAGTTCCATTCCGCAAGTGATATCGAGTCGTGGAAGAAGACGTTCCTGGATGTTACGAACTCTCCTGCGCGTCACGCTCGTACCCTATTTGTTGGTTGCCCTCAACTCGTTACTGCATCAGACGCGGAAGAGGGTGGTTGGATTCGAGCATTTTCTGGTGTGGCGAGCCTGGACGTGGACAACGGCGATCAGGACGATTCGGAGGTCTCTCTCGCTCCGTTCTATAGATTCGCGCCCACCCTCAAGTCCCTCTGCGTGTATGCTATCCGCCTTCCACACCCACAAGTCTTCGACTTCATTTATTCCCTTCCCCTTCTCGAGGACCTAAGCCTGACCGGTTACAACCAGCAGTCTGGCATCGATGGCGATCCCCAAGGGCCGCAGACCCTCATCCCTTCGACCTCACCCTCGCTCACTGGGTTCCTTGACCTTGCTATACTCGGAGGGGTTGAAATCGTCGCACGCCAACTGTTAGACTTGCCAAATGGTCCTCACTTCCGAAATCTCAAGTTCCTGTTGGATCGCGCGGAAGATATTCGGTGGATAACGGAGCTGATGATAGCGTGCTCTCGTACCCTCACATCCCTCGATATTACATGTTCCTTCTATCGTACGTCCGTTCGTATCTGCGTACGCACAGGTAGCTCAATGCTGTTCCCAGTCCGGAAGGAGCCAGCCACAGTCGACCTTTCGAAGGTGACAAGACTTCGAGATGCGGTTTTTCGACCTGGATCAAAGACCGTCGATTGGATCACCATGGCACTCCAAACCATCACACCCGAACATCGAGATCTTCGACAAATATCGGTTTATTTACCTTACCACTTGACCCACCTTCGTGTCGGTGCTAACAGCGGGCGATACCTTGAAGAAGAGACCTCTAGGGAGTGGGTGGACCTCGATCACTTTCTCGTCCAATTCTGGGAGTTGCGTTCAATTCGCCCGAGGGTAGGATGCGCGAGGCAGGGGGAGGAAGGGCAAAACGTGGAACACAGCATTGGGTTTTTATTGCCGGAGGCAACGAAGAGGGGGATAATCGACTCGATCTAATCTAATACAGGGTGGGTCCCAGTGTATATTATAGGCGTCGTTCGTTATTTGCTCCCTCCTTCTCCGAGGACCGGGCGGTCCAGTTGATGTTCACGTTCGGTGTGCAGTGATACTAGTGCAATGTAGCCTATATCCGGTCCCCCAACCCCAACTGTGCCCACTGCCGTCGACCCACAGACACCACAGATTCGTTTCCGGAACTACAATAACAGTGCTTACCCCCCCCCCTGGTGTGGAATTTTTGTTCAATAAGCACGAGACCCTAACGCAAGGCAAATATCCCGCGATCGTGAAGTGATAGGACAGTGGCAATTCAACCCCAGCTCTACCTTGACAGTAATTAGCTTCCGTCAACGGCATTACCAGGCGCCGCAAGCCTCACAAGCAGGACGGCCTCCGAGGAACATCGTGGTTTGTGGTCGAGATCGAGCGAAATCCTTTCGTTGTCTCTCCGTACATTTCAATGAGTCGATCGAGAGGAAGATGGATCACCAAATTCGGAACGAAGGGCGCGTTCGAGTTGATATCAACCACCGCATGTCGCCCACAGTCCGTTCTCGTGCCCTCTCTACTCTGTTGTTGAGGTCGCGCCCTCATACCACCTCCTCTTTCGCGTTACCGCCAACGGGATCAAGTCAACGGGATCAAGTCAACCAACAGTTTTCGGTCTCACCAACCTCTGCCACTTCCACAATGACGATCGCGGTCTGCCGTTTTCTTTTCTCTCGTCTTCCCATCTTCTGACCAACCCTTCCACACCACCTTCGAATTTGGGGCTAATCAGAAGGTCCGACCGCAAGACGGTCGTCGTCTCGGACGCACTACCTGTGATGTGGACTGGGAAAGAAGGGTAGATCGACCCGCGGGTCAAGTATGTCCGGGGTTTGAAACACGTTGGACGCAGGATTCTTGATGAGGTACTTAAGGGAGAGGACGGTTGGGAGTCATTGCCTTGGTTCGTCCGCCCCTCATTCTCCTCCATCGCTCCTCTCACCCCGTCTTACCTCGTTCATAGAACCGAGATGGAGTTCCACACAAACGCTGCCTACCTCTCCTTCGCCGAGCTGAACTCCCAACACTTTGTGTCACATCAGTACCCCGAGAAGGCAGCACCAGCACCAGTGACGGACCCATGGATGGAAACGATGTTCGACCGCTGCGACTCGATTACCAGCCTACCCACTGATCCGCGCATCGGTGCAGCGGCACCATACGTTACTGAAACCCCTCAGATCACTCAGGCTACCCAAACTCCGAATTTATATGCCCTTCCCGAGCCGCCATGGCCATATCCGGGCCAGCAGCCGGCAAATCCTCCTGAATTCGAGTGTTGGTTCCCGCTAGCCCCGGTCCCATGCACACCAGTTATCCCCGGACTACTCTTATTGTAGGAATCGCCCCACAAACGAGCGTTCGGGTGTAGTGTTGGTGAAAGAGCCTATACCTCCTTACCATCGAGTGATCTCGTCCGCTAATACTAGGGCGGGAACTCGTGGTATAGGTTTCTCCCTTTCTTTATCTCAGAGAATCAAGTTATTACTATTCTCCCTCTTTCACTCTTGTAACGAATTGAGACATCGCGTAAAGAACCGAATGTGTAGCAAGAGAATGCGTCTAATAGTAGATCCGATTTGCAGTACATGAGTCGGCAGTGGGACTATCTTTGAGAAGTCTGCGTTCACACCCATATTTGATCTTCATCTCACGTGTGGTTCTGGATCTGAAGGCCCGGACCAAGGACCTGAAGCCGCGTAGACTGAGTTCGTAGGGATGAGTTTGTATGCTACGTAGTTTGCGTCGGCATCAGCCTGAGCTCGAGGACGTCGGATCTGCACTGCTCTGATTCTCTTCCCACGACGCTGATCATTGCCTGGCTCAAACTGGAACTTACCCTCGTCGGCCTTCAGCTTCGTCTCGGACCTTGTCTAGATATCCCTTCGTAGCCTTTCCTTCCCTCTCTTCTCCTGGCTTCGCGTCGGGAACACGTGGCGACAATTTTGCAACGCCTCTTTGTAGGACAAAGGCTCTTTTGCCACATCGCCCGACGATCCTTGGTGGTGGCGGACAACCTGCCCCGCGACGTGTCAGGCTGTGGGGCTGGCTACACATGCGGGTGTGTCGTGGCGTAGTGCAGCTGGCGCTTGAGGGCCTAAGCACGATAGATATTGCACCGATCTATCCCCTCTGCCGTTCAATCTCATTGTTTTCTGTCGTAGCGCTGCCTTTCAGGCTCACTAAACCGCGGCCCGTCACGGGGTTACATGAAAACGTCTGTGCACGTCCGCGTCCTGTGTACTTTTCCTCTATTCTGCCGCACGACCTTGTGACACATTAATTGCATTGTAGATATCTCAGTTCGCCGCACTCCTGCTCCACCATAACCAGACCAACCCTACACTGCGGACCCCACCCCGCCCCACCTCCCTGATTCCGTTTCTGTTTGTCATTGAACTCCTGGGGGATGTAGACGGAGTATGTCCTTCGTGGCGGTGCCCAGTTCCTGCGCATCCGCCCGTCCACTAATTGTGCTTTCCGTACGTCTGCCCGTCCACCGGTGGTGCTTTCCGCACAGGTTAGACCAAGCTTTGGTCACGGATACCTCTTGCGACGTGCACGCTGTGGACATTCCGCCGTCCACCTCTGGTATATAAGCCCCCCTACCACTCACCCGAAGCTAGGTTAGACAAATCCTTTCCTTCAAAAGCACAGAATACCCAAACATCGTTAACATGTGGACTAATCGGGTCCCTGAGCCTGAGTGGGTTGACCTTGACGATGAACTCGAAGAGTTCGCGAAGTCCGGTGCGTGTTCTCTGATAGTTTGACCCGGACCGTACATGTCGCCTAACTGGCTTTTGTCGCAACCGCCAGCGCGAGAGAAATGGGAGAGCATGACGAGTGCCCCATTCATACCAGAGGGGGTCGTTCCCAATAATTGGAACACAGAATGGCAGTGGAATGCTTCTGATCTCGAGGCGTTCAATTCGCCAGGTGCGCATCCCCATCTCATGGTCCTCTCCTTCGTATGTGATCTAAACTAAGACGGTCATGAACAGCGTACTCGGATGCAGCCCACCCACCTGGGGTAAATTTCCAGATGATGCTTACTTTCTGAACTGTCTTCGATAGATCGAGTGCTTACCATCGCTTGGGGAATCACAGATGCTACCAGCGTCAGGAGAAGACCACGGCGCCATACAGATGGATCCTGTGAGTAGAGTGGTCACTGGTGTTGTGGCGTGAGCGACTGGTTGACTCCTTTTTTCCCTTACGGAAAGGTCCTAGCGATCGAGACATCCACCCTACCTTTCGTGCCTCCGGATGACGCCCCCGGAATTTACGAAGGTTTCCACAGCTGGGGAAGTACTTTCCTGGGTAGTGAGTCAAAACTTTCTTATCCAGACAACATCCCGATGGCACCGAAGCTCACATCGGTCCTTACGTTCCGTAGTTCCGGGGGACATTAGCAGGTGTGAAAGTGATAATTCTTTCCCTAGCGGGAACAACGACAACCACCAGATGTGTTTGGCTACTGCCAAGCCCAAAATAGTAGAGAATAATACCCGGTCGGAGGTAAGCTGTTTTTTTTTTTTACCTCGCCGAGGATCATGCTCTACAATAATGGCCCTGACAATAGACGACAAGTCCAGCTGCCTCCAGCTCGGGTGGTAGCTACAACCGCACCGAAACCAATAGAGAGAAGAAGCAGCGCTTTGGGCTGATCTGTGAAGCGTTGGAGATTGCTTGGCCGGAAAACGAACTCCTGACACTTCGGACGAGTACGTCAGCTTTTCATTGAAGGAACAAAGTTTTGGTCCTTACCTGGCTATCTAGTCATCGAGCGTTTGGGAAGGACAGTTCCTGTGGTCGCGGAACTAATTGGTCCTGCAACGAAATGCGAGAGTCAAGCACGGAAGCGGAGTGAACGGAGGGCGTATTTTGCCGAATTGAGCAAGTGGGTCGGGTTTCGTACTGATCACGAGCTCAAGATCCTCGACGGAGGTACGTGCACCTCGTCACCCTCCCGGAGGTTCGGTCGGTTGATTGGTTGACGCCTGTGCGACAGTCTTAGCCAAGCTGACTGCACCGGATGGTGGCGAACAGGAAGGGTACAAACCATTCCACACTTTCTCCCTGGATGGTTGAACATATGCGTGCAGATTGAGTGGTATGGCGCGGGTCGGTATAGCAGGTAGCGGATGTCGGATTGGGGGTTCCTAGGAGAGAACTCTCTCCTTATATCACGGACGGAGCAAACGCGTGGGCCTTGGGATGTCGCCAATCTCCTTGTTTCCTATTCTCTTTTCCTGTTTTATTTTCCGGTTCCGAATCTCCATGATACACAGTGCCTCGGAGCTATGCGCCACCGCTCACGATTTATTGTTTCTCCGTTGTTTCACTCTTCGATCTTTCCTGCCTGTGTTTTTTTATTGTTCTTCGTGTTCATGTATGGTGGACCCATATTGGCCGTAGGTCCCGTCCCCATTTGTCGCGTACACCGCGGTCACCCTGATCGTGTTCTTCGTCTCCCCATCTTGTTTTCTTTCTTGTTTAGAAACTACTCTTCGCCGGTTCGCTGTGGTTCGTCGTCTATACACCAGCTTTGTTCACACGTGGATACGGCACTCGCATTAGCGTCCAATGTCGTCCCTTTTCCGGATATTCGATTCACCTAGAGTTTTGCCGTGAGACCGATATGGTTACAGATAAGGCAGTACGGAGCTACCGAACGAGAGCCAGTAAGGGGAGCGACAACAATAAGGCTGTCGGGCCAACTCTGGATACAGACCGTCGCACAGTCAATTTTCGGGGGTCCGCGCTTACCGCTCCCGCGCCAGGATCAGTCCAAGGTCCAAGCAATGGCCCGGTGCGTCAGTATCCGACTCGCCCTTACCACCGTGGCAGTGTCGCTCAACAAGCGAGGCGAAACAACTTAAGGGACCACATGTCACAGCGCATATTCGTGGTTACCGGGTGCACAAAATAGGACAAAAGGACAGGAAAGGTGAAAGAATTGTCGCGTTCGAGAGGTCAATCGAAGGTGACCTCGACTCAGCTGGAAACGGAAGTAAGTCATTGATGTGGGAATGTCAAATGAACGTAGCTACCGTGGATGGAATTTCTAACATCGAGAAATTCAGGGGTATACGAGATCCCCCCACCAACGCCGTAGTCAGAAAGATCTTCCTCGCAATACCACGTCGGAGTGAGCGACGCAGTAAAGCGTCTGGTCTGCACCTAATGGTACCGGTGGTCAAGTACACGGGGAGACAGGCATTGGTATCGAGCATGGGGTGGCCTTGGTCTTGTTTATTTTGTACATGATAAGGAAGACATCATCGGACTTGCCGTAGCATTCGGCCCCACATTCCACCTTCTCGCGCGACCCTCCACCTAAAACTTCAGTCCTACGCTTTGTAAGTCCACCTTCTACTGGATACCGACCAGGTCGATTATCCCCCTCCCCGTTGTCTCCGGCAACAAACACCGGGCCACCGAATCGATTACAGCTTTCTCCTGCCCTGGACACACATTGTACTTGATCCTCGGACGGATCGAGTGTGATTCCCAGAGTCGGGCGAGGAGGCGGTCGAGCTCCAGCCACTGCCTAAGGGTTTGGTCTCCAGCGATTTGCCCGACATCGCCACCGATATTGACGAAGATTGAGTAATCAGCCACAAAAATCGAGATTCGTCGAAGATATCGGTGTTTGGGTGTGATGGTTTGGAGTGCCATGGTGATACATTCTACCCGTGATGCGGCCCAAAAAGCCACATCTTTGAGCATTGTCGCCTTCGAGAGATCGATCGGAAGTAAATTCATCTCAGCTGGAAACAGAAGTCATTGATGCAGGCGGGGACATTGAGTGAACGAGCATACCGGGGAGGAAACCAGAAACATCAAGAGATTCGAGGGTATACGAACACTCCTCCACCAACGCCATCGTCAACAAGAGTCCTCCCCCGTGACGCCACGTCGAAGTGAACTTCCGAAAGTGGAGACCACCCGGTAGGGTCAACAACCAACGGGCGATAGGTATCGTCCCTCCCTCGAGATTAAGCACCAGAGACCCAGTAAATGTGGGTGGGTTCGAGGGCTGGATGGCGGTTGGCAGCACATCGGGACCGTCACCACTGTCGGTTGGAGTACCAGTGCTGGTCAAGGTCAGGTCCTCGAGAAGAGGGAATGAGAGAATGAGGTTAAGAATACGCGAGGGTGGAAGAATGTTAAAATCCACGCGGAGAGATTTGATGACCAGCGAGAGTCCGTGGAATGAGATGAGAGAGATCGCTGACTCATCGGCGTACGTGTCGTATGTGGCCAATTCCAACTCGACGACGCGAGAAAAACCTCTAATCCAACTATCCGCAGGTGTGACAAGGTGGGGGCAGCCGACGTATAGTGTGTTGGCGTAATGGGCGGGGGAGGTTGAAGGATCCGGAAATATCGCCTTCCACGACTCTAGGTCTTCTTCGGTGTCGAACTTAATATGGGCGAAAATGTGCTTTCGGGTACGCGGAATCCATGATTTGGAGACCAGACAGCACTTCTCCAGTGAGTCCGGGTCATCGTGCAGAAGGTCGACTATGTGATCGAGGATTTCTGGTGGGAGGTGTGGATTCGACATCGTGGCCTCCGACCAGAGGATAACGCGCCCGCTTTGGCGCTGGTTTCGGGTTGCTCCGGCTCGGGCTCACCCCGGAAACGTGCTCGAAAGAATCCTGGCATAACGATGTACGGGTTACACAAGGCACTCAGTAATGTCTCGTACTGTAACCTCCTCCACCACACCCTTCCACTCTGGGGAACCAGCAATGGCCTGAACCATGAGCGCACTCCAACTCGATGCACCCCGGGTTTATCGTCCGACCAGGTCAGCTATTTCCCTCCTCGTTACCTCTGGCAGGAAACCACCTACACAGCAGCGGCCCGTCCCGTCCCGATATTTGTTGTACGTAACCTTCGGACGAAGTGAGTGTGACTCCCAGAGCTGGCCGAGAAGGTGGTCAAGGTCCAACCACTGCCTGTAACTGGTCTCCCCATGTGCATGCCTAACATTGGCGGGGTCGGCACGATTAATGGTGGGGTCGGGATTGGGAGGGAGGGAAGGCACATGAAGTGAGATTTGTTGGAGGTTTTGGTGGCCGGGCGTGATTGTTTTGAGTGCTGTGATAATCCATTTTGCGCTCGGCTCTTCGGAGAGAAAAGCCAGATATTTGAGTTTCCTCGCTTTCGAGAGGCTGATTGAAGCTGACCCCGTCTCTGCTATAACTAGAAACAGATGTAAGTTATCGACGCAAACACAGGTGCCAAATGGACGTACTACGCGAGTCACAGGTGACATTGAGAGATTCGAGGGTATGAGAACACTTCTCCAACAATGCCATCGTCAACAAAGGGTCTTCCTTATTGAACCACTCCAAGGTGAGCTCTCGGAAGTGGATACCGCTCGATAGGGACAACAACCTGCGTGCGATGGGTTCCATTCCTGCTTGTATAGAAACCTCCAGAGTCCCGGTACATACGGGTAGGGTCGGGGGCAGGACGGCAGTCAGCTGCATGACGACGATCGACACTTCAGAGTGGGTGGTCACGGTCAGGTCCTTGAGAAGAGGGAGCGAGACGACGAGGTCGAAAACCCGCGAGGGAGTAAGAGCCTCGAAATCCACGTGGAGAGATTTAACGACGGGTGAGAATCCGTGGAGTAGGTTGAAAGAGACCTCCGTGTCAATATACAACATTCGACCAGCCACGCGCAAGTATTCAACACGAGAGAAACCCCTGATCAACTCGCCGACCCACCAACCCGTGGCCATAAGTTCCGCGGAGCAGATAATCGACAGGGTGTAGGTGTGGTATGCGGGAGAGCTGAAAGGGTCGGGGAACATCTCTTTCCACAATTGCAGTTGCTTCATGGTGGGGAAGTCGACATGAGCGAAGAGGTGCTTTCGGGTGCGGCGGATCCATGATTTGGAGACGAGGCAACACTCTTTGAGCGCGTTTGGGTTATCATGCAGGAGGTCGACCATGAAATCGAGGGTTTCCGGTGGGCAGCGTGGATTCGACTTCGACATCGTGGTTTCCGTTCAGGAGACAGCGCATCCACTTTGGCGCCTGTCAAACTCGTCCATTCTTCAAACACGGCTCAACGGCTGAACAATCGGCTACCCAACCCAGTCCCGGAGGAGCGTTCACCAGTATAGCGGGCAGCCAGCTTCAGGGAAGCCGGTGTATTGAACACGATGCATCGAGTCCCAACTTCACCATAGAGGAAGATCACCACCGCCCGCTCTTGGCATTTGTGTGGGACCCTATAAAATGGCTACACGATATGTACGAGCCTCGCCGCGGCGTACGGTCAGTAGGAAGTAACGAGGTTACCGGGCAGATTGAAGCAGGTCGATTATCCCCCTCTTCAATAATATCCCTGGTAATAAAGATCCAATTAAATCTCTCACGGCCCGCTCTTCTCTCGTCGGTGCTACGGATATCACCCTCGGGCAAATCGAACGTAACTCCGAGAATTGGACCAAGAGGTCTCCGTGGAATAGGATGAGAGAGATTCCCGACTCGTCGGCGTATGCGCTGCGAGTGTTCGACCGGTACAAGGAGCTCACTCTTAGAGATAGGTGTACCACGGTCGGAGGCCAAGAGAGGTTCTCGACGGAAACGAGTCTGAAATCACCAGGCGCGGCCGAGCAGATCCGACGGTCCCCACTTGGATTGAGATCATGTTAGGGTAGAGGATCCATCTCATCGCAAGCGTCAGATCCGACCGGCCCCGGTCTAGACAGCCTCGCTGTGACGTTGTGCTGAAGCTGAACATCACGCGTCGGACGCGTAAAGAAGGGGTGTTTGGATCCTCCAGCGTCTCGGCTGAACCCGCGATGCCGATCTCTGATCTTCCACCAGAAACACTCGACCACACCATCGACCTCCTACACGACGAACCAGACACACTCAAGCAGTGTTGCCTCGTCTCAAAATCATGGGTTCCACGCACCCGAAGACACCTGTTTGCCGATATCAAGTTCCGTTCCGCGAGTGACCTCGAGTCGTGGAAGAAAACATTCCCGAATGCCGCAAACTCTCCTGCGTATCACGCTCGTACCTTGCTCGTCAGTTGTCCTCGATTCGTCACTGCATCAGACGCGGAAGAGGGTGGTTGGATTCGAGCCTTTTCCGGTGTGGCAAGCCTGGATGTGGAAAACGGAGATCAATACATCGATGCCTCGGAAGTCTCTCTCGCTCCCTTCTACAAGTTCGCACCAGCCCTCAAGTCGCTCCGCGTACGCCCCATCCTCTTTCCATACCCAGAGATTTTCGACCTCATTTGTTCCTTTCCCCTTCTCGAGGACTTGAGCTTGAGAGGTCGCACCTTCGGGCCGGTTGACGACCATGACGATCCCCTTGGGCCGCGGACTGTCATCCCTTCCACCTCACCCTCGCTCACTGGGTTCCTCGACCTTGCGATATTCGGAGGGGTGTGGAGCGTCGCACACCAGCTGCTAGACTTGCCAAATGGTCTTCACTTCCGAAAGCTCGCGTTCATCTGGGATTGCGTGGAAGATCTTCGGTGGATAACAGGGTTGGTAGTGGCGTGTTCTCATACCCTCGAGTTCTTCGATATCACTTGTGCCTTCCGCTGTACGTCCGTTCATATTTGGGTCAGCACCAAAAAGCTCACTTATGTTTCTAGTAGAGCGGGAGTCAGCCCCACTCAACCTCTCGAAGGCGACAAAACTCCGAGGCGTGGTGTTTCGACCCGAATCGAAGAACGTCGACTGGATCACCGTGGCACTTGATACCATCACACCCGAACATCGAGATCTTCGGCAAATATCAGTTCATATCCCTCATCACTTGATCCTCTTCGGCGTTGGTGCCGACATTAGGCAATCCCTCGGAGAAGAGACCTCTAGGGAGTGGTCGGACCTTGACCGCCTTCTCGTCCAATTTTGGGAGTCACGTTCGATCCGCCCGAGGGTTGGACGCGAGAGACGGTGGGGGAGAAGGCAAATTATTGAATACTGCATTGGGTGTCTGTTGCCGGAGGCAACGAAGAGAGGGATAATCGATTCGATCTAATACAGTACAACCTCGGTAGGTGCCCCTCGTTGTTTACTCGCACCTTCTCTAGGGATCGGGCGGTCGGGGTGGTATTCGCGCTCACGGACCCCACAGTTTTTTGCACGGCTACAGCAGCGGTGTCTTGAGTTCACCTTTGGTTGGTGTAAGGTTTCCATATAGTTTGTCATCATCACGCAGGATTTATCTATGCTTTCAAGTGCACGTAGTTTCATAAGCACGAGACCCTGAGATGAATCCCCAAGATCTCAACTGATATCGATACCCCTTTGGTGACTGTAACTCAACCCCAACCCTACCGGCCCTATGTCCCAATACCTCGACAGCAATTAGCGTCCATCGACGGCATCACCAGGGGTCGCAAGCTTCACACACGGGACTGCCTCTGGCTCTTGCTCGAGTCCTGATCTTTCTACCATCCGGAAGGGGTTAGTATCAACAGCCTTCCAGTGAGACCGATGAGGACTTGGCATTGCTGCAACGTCGATAACCTGAGGGTGTGCAATGTGTTAGGGGAATGGCGAGAATGAGAGGAATGAAGGCGGTTTAATCTTTGAACGCCCCTACGACTGCGTCTTGGAGGTTTTCAAACCGCATTGGGGGTATACTAGGACATTTGGGATTAATGGGTATGGCGCGGGCAATGGGGTAATACATACGGAACGCGACGTTCTCCAGCTCGAGACGGTGGGGGGACGACGATGAAGCGTCCAGTAAATTGTTCAACGGGAAACCGGGTGAGATGTCGCAGTTCGAGGCCGAGATGGACGAAAGTCGCAATTCAAAGCTGGCTAGATGTGGAACGGGCGGGGAAGAAACCAAGTCGGACGGAAGGGGGTTCAGGGATCTGCGGAAAAACGGAGTACGCGGGAGGATTGTCGTCGCGCAAGTCCGGTGTAGTATGGATGAGGTCCTTGAGGTCTGGGAACAGCTGGAGTGAGGTGATCAACGTCGAGAAATCAGCGGTAGTGTGAGTGGAGAGAACGCAACGAAGGCCCGTGGTGAATGAAATGACGAGCGAGAATCCTAGCTTGAAGCTACTCAGTCTAAACAGGTGGCAGATGGGTTTTCGACGCGTCGAAAAGAGGGGAAATGGTCCGAAATATCGTCCAAGGACTCGGTTCCAGATGACCGATGCGCTTGGGTTTGCTGGAGCATGAGCGTGCGAACGAGGTGCGAGGGACGACCTGAGCCAGGTTGGTGTTCGGGGAGATGAAGAGATAGTTGGGCCGAGCGAGCCATTTCGTCGCGACCAGAGAGCACGCCACCTGCCGCATCGATATCGAGGCGCTGCCTCATGGGAACAGCCTTGATGCCAGCGCCCAGCCCCAGATATCCTCTTCTCTGCCCTCCGTTCTCTGCTCGCCCTTCTCTTCTACTCTGCCCTTTCCGTATCTCACAACAACTTATGATCCCGCCATCATGGCCCAGACGAGTAAGGCTATCACTGCACCTCGAAATTCGACCCATGGGGAGGCCGCAATCCAGGAGCTCGTGAATAGTAGCTCGACACCCAAACAGTTGAGGCAACGAGGCGCCCCTCTGCTAAATAGGAGGGAACCGGGGGGGAAAGTGCGGGAACTGACACTGGAGGGTTTGCAAGCGGATTTTCCTAACAGGTTCGATCAGGTATGTTGGAGCGGCCCATCCATCCCTCTTGAAACCTCCCCCAATTCATTGTTTCTGCGAAGGTATATCCGACTACAGCCACCCTCCCCACAGAACTGGAGGTGGTTACCGAAGGCATTCGCAACGGCAACACCAGTCAGCACATGGCAGCGCGTCCCGACGTATCCCAACAAACTCTGTTATGGAAGACTCCCATCTCTGCGGCAACTGTGGTGAACTGCTGGCTTAATTTCCTTACGCATGGCAGCCGTTTGATGTCGTAGAGAGGCTGAAACACCCCCATTCGCTCGATATCCCACAGGGGGGTTTGAAGGGGGTAAGTTGTCTCCCCAACCCCTCGGGTTGTATTTCAACCGCGCACCTGCAGCGTTGAGATCTTCCCCTTGTTCTTCAGCTATGTGCTTACGCTGATTCCATGGAGACAGGCGAACGATGGGGGTCGCACTCTTGGGTCAGAATACTGGCCGGGACCCGTCGACTCCGACCCCAGATTTACCATTGCTGCAACCCCAGGACTTGTTGGAATTTCCAAGCAGCCAGCCCCAGGGATCCTAACACCACTTCGCATGGGTAATGGTGTGCTGGCGTCGGCATCAAGATGGGCGCCTAGAAATTCCTCATCGGTGAAATTAGTCTCAGCGCGTTCGACCGACGACAATCACCATTTTACAGGGTACTTTGGCCCGAGACGCATGCCCCCTTCACCCCAAGGCAACGGTTCTCACAGAGGTTTCCTTAGTCTGCCGCCGTTTGCTTCTGTCTTCCGTCCCACAGCTCTGTCCCTCGTGGCCCTACCGGATCCTTTACAAAAACTCCGCAACCTGGACAGGTCCTCGCCCCAGTTTAACGGTCAGCTCGCCAAGTTCCTCGATCGGAAAGAGTACATAGAGGCCCTCCCGTACCTCGGTAATGAGGATCTGACGTGGCTCGTTGAGTACTTGGATCGTGTGAGTTTCCGAATTTCTCCCCCCCCGCTCTCTACCCAACGCCATCGTAGGCTCTCGCCGATATCTCCGATCATGCGAACCACCTATTCCGGAAGCCCCTACACGAACTTGAGAGCATATGTGGCAATCGAACTATACTACCGAAATCGTGCACGCTCTCAGACTCCTCTCTGAACACTGGCCTGTCGTTCGCTTCTGGTCGCGTGTATGAGGGGACACTCGATGCGTCAAATGTGTTCATCAAACGTCTACGGATACCCACTCATGATGGAGATCCACAGAATGTCAATGTCTGTCATTCACGTCACCGCATTTCCTCATCCCCCAACGCTGACCAAATTTAGTCTGTGTACCAAACTCGGTCTCTGTACAAAATTCAGTCTGTGTACCAAATTCAGTCTCTGTACCAAGCGACCGTGGTGTGGAAACACTTGAAGCACCAAAACATTGTCCCCCTCCTCGGCATCGCCCATTCCCCTCTCCGGCTTGTTTCAGGATGGATGCCTGGAGGAGACGTCCCGAAATACATCATGAACCACCCACATGCAGACAGGGTTAGGATTGTAAGCGGGTTTCTCACCACATTGCATGACATTCTTACCCCCT